>Ga0210059_1007355_pt1 | contig 17504 bp, 9 predicted proteins | sample Ectturendosymbi2_FD_188042 | JGI IMG/M metagenome (GOLD analysis project Ga0210059, IMG submission 188042) | Ecteinascidia turbinata endosymbiont from Florida, USA - Sample 2 (SPAdes) (version 2) | ecosystem: Host-associated > Tunicates > Ascidians > Unclassified | place: Key West, Florida...
TCGAGCCTTAAAATGCCTTTAGTCACGTTGACTATACGTGATTAGTGTCCAGTGTTGACAACCTTGCGGTTTTCGCGCGACTTTGGGCTTGTTTTTTGTGGATTTACGTTTTTTAAGACTTGCGAGTTGCTTGTTTTTGGGCTGGTTTTGAGTAAAATTTGCTCGTTTCTTGGGCTTGTTTTTTGCAGATTTCTGTTTTACGGATTGCATTTTTTTTGCTCTTCAATTTACTGCAAAACAAAATTTGGGCGTGTTTTTGCGTAAATTTGCTCATTTTAAGCTTGTTTTTTCGAGTTTTCACCCCTGTTTTTGTATTTAACTTACATGTTGTTTTATGTTGTTTCTTTTTATTTTCCTAACTAGCGCAAGTTGGTATTGTTTTTCCGTTAAGTTCCCCATTTTGGGCTTGTTTTTCAAATTTTCTTGTTTGTTTTTACAAAATAACCTAGCATCACTGTTAGTGTCATAACTGCACAACAGAGATGAGCGGACTGTCATATTTTGCGATCCAGATCCAGTCCTGTATTTTTAAAAAGTCAGTCCAAGTCCAACCATAGTCCAAAGGGTTAAAAAATGTAAATTCCAAGTCCAAATAAAATTAAAAAAATTAACAAAACACAACTTTTTAATGCTAAAGATTACACAATTCGTTTCTATTAACTCAATCCAAATCCGGTCCTGGTCCTAAAATTGTGAAGCATTGTACAAAATGTACATCCCGGATCCAATCCAAAATCAACAAAATTGGTTATATCCAGATCCAGTCCAACCACGTCCAGTCTAATGCTCATCTCTTCTGCACAACTGGGGTTGAGTGCCCTTTGAATGGCGGACCTCCGTAAAGAGCGGAGGTGGTTGCGGAGGTTTGATAACGTATCCGAAGTTGCTAAAACCGATGTTTTGCGTTGAGCAATGAGAACTAAACTGTAGCAAAAATAATTGAATTGCAAAAGTTTTGTTTGTTGTCTTCGATCCGTTGGGAGAATCCTTGCCACTACTGTTTTCCGCAAATGTTGACATTTACTGAAAGAACTATGAGACAAGAAAAGGGAGAATTGACGAACTGCCCTATCATCAAAAATGTTGTGTTTGGAACAAGGAATAACTAAAAATTGGCTTCATTGCACGCTTCCAATGTACGTTGATTCTCACTGGCACTCGTCATCTCGCACGTTTATTACCTCCAGAGGAAAAGTGTCTTAGACCGCTACCAAATGCAGATTTTCTTAGCAGTGGCTGGTTTATGAGGCTCTGGGAAGGTCAGCCTTTAACTTTGAAAAATATTTAGTAATGTCGTTGCAACTAGCCACAGTTCGTGTGTTTTTCTTTATTTGTTTTCAAGTGCCAAAATTTCACCTGTAAGATTTGTCTTACATTTACAGGACTGATGATGCGCTGGAAAACGCGAAACTAGCCTAGTTTCCCCGTCAATTAACTGACGGATTTAACTTGCTGCCATCCTTTAATTATGAAAAATAAATACGCTTGCAAGTTGAATCGTCGCAGAAGAATGAAAGCAGAAAGCAGACAGATTTCTCAGAAGCTTGCCGCAAGGCTAAAGTTTGTTTGTTGTACTGCAAAAAGTGATATTACACTATCTATGGTAGGCTAAAAAAGTCTTTTTTGAAGTTTGATAATTTTTTGTTATCTGAGTTTCACAACGGTTCGGGGACAAAATAATAGGTTTCAAGAATTGTGAATGTATAAACTTTTTAAACATCGCAACCTTCCATGCAATCCATGTTTCGGGGAAACTCTATGATATTTAGTGGCAATGTCTATGATATTTAGTGGCAATGATGGAAATTTTTTCCATTACTTTTTTTTCTTTTTTTGCTTTTGCAACACAACTTTTTTCCACTCTGGTTGCGTCATCAAACCTCCGCAACCAAGCTCCGCTATTGGCGGAGCTCTGCATTTAACAGGGCACCCTCAGCTTGCGTAGCCATAGTCAGAGGCGAGGTAGATTTCAGTTTTACCTTTTGAGCACAGTTGTTTGTGTATTAACTGCCGGCGGGTTATCTTTACTGTACACTATGCTAGGGTTTTAGTTTTATGTTGCTGGCTATTTCTACCTAACACTTAACCTTGCGTAGCCATTGCCAGCTACTTAGACGCTACCAAAATAAAAACACATGGTTTTATTACATGTGTGGATCAGGACTGGATTGCTCATCTCTGGACTACCTTTAAATATATATAATGTGGCTAAACTCAACTGCTTTTTTGGCTGTGAATGCATTTTGACTTCTTGTAAATCATGGATGTGATTCATGTTGTGATAGGAAAATTATATCATAATTTAATACTGTATGCACAACATTAGTGTTTTTTAAGACCACCATGTAATCTTATCAGAACTAACTGTTGTTGCCTATGGAATATTTTATCAGACTACCAAAACTTAAAAATTTCTTAATGCAGTATTTTTTTCAAATGTCATTTGTCCTAATCATTTTTGTAACACAGGTAAGAAACTCAGTAATATTTTAAAATCTAGTGACATTTGCAATAAAGCAGGTCTAATTATGATGAAAACTTGGTTTCTTGAATTTCACTTCAATCCATCTATTATTGAAGACAAATCAGTCACAGGTAGGTTGATGCATGGACTTCATGGAAATGGAATAATTCAATTTTTCTGAGTTAGGTTGCTTTGGTTGTTTGAACATGGCCATTCTCATGATTCTGTCAATAGTTGAGCTTGACTGATGCCTCCTCATGCTAAAGTAAATAAATGTATCGATGATCCCAATGTATCATAAGGCAAAATTCCACTGATGTTTTTCTACATTTGCTCATGAAAGCCACTGTTTTTTAAGTGTTTGGAAAGTGAAGTTGTTGCTCCATTTTTTATTTTTGATGCTAATTATCTGTCCTATTCTTTGCAGCACACAGCCTTCCAATTCCAACATTTTGAAATATGCCGTATGTCCAAACCAGTTTGTAGTAAATAGTAATTGTCCTTGAAAATAAACTAATTTAAGACTTAGCGAATAGACGACCAACAGTGAACAAATCACGGCAAATGCTGTGTTTTTGTACTGTTTTTGTTTGCTATGTCTACGCAGTTTATTGTTGTGCCACTCTTCAACATTGTTGCTTACAATTGATTTTTAATCTTTAATTCAATATTTTGCAAATTGCAAAAATTTAATTTTGATGTATTTTTTTAGTTGTGATCTTTCTTGTTTTCTTGTCAGTTGGTTTAATGTGTATTGTAATCTCTTTCAACTATGGCTTGAGTAATGCAAAAACATTAGTTTGGGCCACGAAAAATATTAGTATTAGCCCAGAAATGTCGTAATGCTTGTGCTTTATTCAATAACATGTACAAATAGCACATAACTTAATAATGTACATTACTGTCTGCTTTAGCTCTAATACTGACTGGCTGATAGTTTTAATTTTTGCTTGTTTGACATTTATCTGTTGTTGGCTTGACTATAGTCTTGTTGTCATGTTACAAATTACATGGTATAATTTAAAAGCTGTTGACAAATTATGCTGGAGTATGGCCAGTATTTCTTTTGGTAAAAATTCTAATATATTTAATTAATAATTGTAACAATCACCAATATTATCATGCTGGATGCATAGTTTATTTTCTAGCTCATTGTCTTTCTTAGAACAGTGCTTCTCAGGCTTTTTCAATATGCTGTCTACTCTTACAGTTTTTTTGGAATCCCACTATAGAATATTAAGAAACAGTTAACTGTGCACCATCTAATGATGAATTGTTATGTTCAAACCATAAAATCAGCTTGTTCTTAAATTGTTTGAAAAACATAACAGCATACTTTTCAAGACTAAAAAACTACGCCATAATACCAAATATGTTTTCACAAAATTATTCACTTTTTGTATAAAACATTTTTGCCTGCTTCATGGCCTGCTAATTCAGAAGTGCTCATTTAGGAAGATTTACAAAAATTTTAAAACTGATGCATTCAAAATTAGCAGATTTGACTATCATTACAGTCCTGCACAGGCGGGTTTATCCATGGAGTTTTTGATACCAAATTTGTGGAGCAGGTGTGGGAACCCATAGAATTATATGTGCAGGACGGGCATGGGTTGAACTTAGTGCAGGATAGAGTTGACATGGGATAAGAAATTTGTACGGGTTACTGAATGTTGACTTAATGCACATGAAAGTGACATGAGCAAACAAATTAATGCTACACAAAGCTTGTGCTACAAAGGTGCAGAGCAGTACAGCTATGCCAACCGAAATGCCTTACCAGACGAAAAATTGTGTCACTATCTTTGTGAGGGCCACACATTGAATGGCTTACTTGCATCTTAGTAAACCAAAATTTAGTTTAAACCTATTCAGAGCGTTTGAATACTAACTGCAATAATAACAACAGTATACTACTGTTAATCACTTTTAAACTGTGATGCCACAGTCAAATTTAGTGCTAATGGAATAACAAGAGTAGCTAGAAATCAATTTAGTGCAGAGGAACCCATGAGTAAAAACGAGAAAACTAGAAATCATTTTTGCACTAAGGTGTCATCGGACATGTGGAAATCTACCAGTGCATGGAACATGGTAAACAGACATTGAAGTCTATTGCATCAAAAATGTTGAATTATGAGATTACAAATAATAGTCAGGCCATCGTTGCACAGTAGAACTTGTCTAATTCATTATCATTTAATTCTTCAATTTGCTTAAATTGTTATTCTTTCGTCAGCCCCGGTAGAATTCCTATCTTTTGTGTACATTTCTGTTTATCTAATTCATCAATTTGCTCAATTCGTCACCTCTTTCTGTGTCTTAGAAGCATTTTGTTCAGCTAATATGTCATTTGCAGTTTCACTTTCGATGTCTAAGCAGCTATTGTGTGTGGCAATTCAAACAAATTAAGGATCTTTTTCTACAAATTGCTGCACCTCGCAATTTGTTTATTGATATTATACACAAGGTGCAAAGGCAGCCTCCCCATTGAGAGAACGCAGGAATTCTTTGCAGTTTGTTCAAGATTTAAAAGGTGCTCGATTAAATGGAAGAGTCTGGATAGAGTGGAGGAATTAATTGTTGTGTTCAACCATAATGTCATAAACTTGTTTTTTTTCTGCAGATAAGAGCACTATGTATATGAGTTGCTATGATAAAGTATACCAGCTTCTGTGATGGAGGTTTCACCTGTTTGCATGATTTGTCACTTTGCCTAAATCATCGCTTTTTTCTAATCCGTTTGAGGTGACGTATCAGGCAAATTCTACTGTATTATGCATACCCAATAATCAAAAGCTCACTGGGCTGCATGTGGGTCTCGGTTTGAACATAGCTGGTGTAGAGATATTCTCCAGTGATAGCGAAACCACAGATTGGAGTTTCCATGTCTCAGTGATCTTGCAAAAAATAGGTTCTGCATGATGGCAACCAGTGCTGCTAATAAACGAGTGCTTAGTATCGATGATCATGTCGTGAATAGCAGAAGAGCAACTTTCAGAGTTCCTCAGTGAACGACATACTCTTTTTCAACAGTGAGAAAGAAGTGTTGAATTTGAGAAAGAAAGAAGTACTGAGAAAGAAAAAAGAAGCGCTGAAGTTTGACTAAGTTTCTTATCTTTGCTTTATGTTTTTCAAGATCTTCCATTAGCTTTAAATGAACCACTGAATAAATTGCCACTAGTGATGAAATGCATTACATAAGTGTTTAGTGGTTTTCAGTCACAGTGACAGGTGCAGGATTGGGATTGAAACAGTGCAAGACAGGTTTGGGCTGAGAAGGTGTGCAGGTTAGAAGTCTGCAGGTGCAGGTTGGGCGCAAGGAAGATTTCTCAAATTCCTGTGGGGTGGGAGCAGACAAAAATTTTCAACCTGTGCAGGACTCTAATATATTCATATTGTTGGTATGATGCTGTAATATAGGTCTTGCACAGCTGTTTATCACATCACATGAATTTTGTGTGAGTTTCCAGAATAAACTGAACTGTTTTGGGTAAGCTTACAAGTGTGCCACTTCTTCATTGCTGGTGATTCATAAGTGGCTGTGGCACAAATAGTGTTTACAACCTGGATTTTCCCGAACCTGATACCCAGTCTTTTTGGGTATTTTCTACTGTTGCGATCGGAAATCCAGAGTGGCATATGCTCAAAGCTTCACACTGTGACAGCAAGCAACAATAGAGTTCACATGCCATGATCACTCTGTTATTGCTTGTTCGTGCCACACATAATCTATGGTGTTGTTCTTCACACACATCCCATTCGTGGTGAATCACACAATCAACGCAACACCACCAGAGAGGTTGCAACAACATCCCCTCCTTTTTACAATGAACCGCACCGATCGCACGTTCTTTGTGTGAAGGCTGAACTCCGCACGACCTTCACATCCTGGTCACAGCACCATTTTGTTGACGTGTCTCTCACTCTGTAACACACAAGCACGAGCTGTGAATCTGATTCACGCTGTCCTATGTGATGATGAAAGCGTTACTCAGGCTCGCGGCTGTTAGAGACACGAAACAGGCAGGGGAGTTGAGAGGTGACACTGTACATTTTATTGCCTCGAGTTCTGCACTGGTTTTAATGACGCAAAACTGCAACATCTATCGACCATTAACACAGACAGCGACTTTGTCTTTTATGACTATACAACAGCAAACATATCGCAGAAAACAGTTAAGGGATCAGGCAGACGACAACTTGCTCACGGCACTGCTAATGAAAAGAGATCCAGTAAGGTTCCGCGAGATCGTAAATACATGCACAGAAAGGCGAGCAGAGGGATGAGAGATGGCTTTTATGGCCACGGGACTATTTGTCACAAAACTCAGAGACAGACTGAATGATGAGAGTTTTGGTTTTCGTGCATCAGTATTATAAATCAGCAAAAAAGCTATGCTTAACTCAATTAATAATTTGCTAATAAACGGGGCAGTGACCAACAGTAGTAATTTCAAAATGATACTGAGTTTATATCATGCAAGATAGGATTTATTTCAAAACCCCCCCAAAAAAACTCATGTTTTCCTTTTTTTCTAAGCCGTGGCCCAAAACTCAGTCTGTAAAATTTTGCCCCAAATTGGAAACACTAGGCACAATTGGCTTTTGAAGACTTGAGACTATCACATGAGTTGTATCAGCTATAGACCTAATTAAGAATTTCAAAAGTGTTATCTTAATGTCCAATGTAGAACTTTGGTGAGATTTCAGGGCCTAATCCAAAGCTTCTTCTGATGAGTGTTTTTGCATTAAAATAACATTTCAGGGGGACAAAGAAAAATTTCTTCAGTGGAAGGATTAGAATGTGTGAGAGAAAAATGGCTCATGTTGTGACTTGACATAAAGTTCCAGATAGTTTTAAATTTTAATTTATGATATATTCCTACAAGTGTAACGTTAAATGTTAAGAATAGAATGTGCTGTGTATGTTTGTAAGCAAAATTAAAAAAAATCGTAGTAGTATGTGCAATAATACCAGTCTCGATAAAAATCTCCCGCATGGTTAATTGATTAAACTTTTTGGCTTCTAGATCAAGTCATAAGTGATGTTTTTGAAGCTATCAAATTAGCATTTGGTGCACTTAAGGTTGTGTATGAGCAAAAAGAAGACATAGCAAATCATGGATTCACATGCTTGTACCAAATTTGTGGTGTTAGGTAAGTTTTGATAAATTTAAGAATGTATGTCAACTGTCATTTGTAATTTTTTAACGAAACTTTTTTGGGAAAAAATAATATCTTGTACGTTGAATCATTTTAAGCACATCACAAATCGGTATGATGAAAAGGTGAGAATAGCTGGAATGATCATTATAATTCTGTGTTGTTCAACTTATTATAAAATCTATGTCATAGCAATCTTTCTGTATCTGATTTATAATACCAAGTGAATCATGTAATTTTATACTGATGGTGTTTGTATAGGCAAAATAAATAAAGAGATATGTGCGGATCATTTACTATTATTTCTGCCACATTTTGCCAAAACCCCAGCAGGTCTGATACATGCTTCCAAATAATAAAGCACCACATCTGTAATCTCGTCACTTTGAAAAAAATATCTTGCATCCACAACAACATTAGCACAGATCAATTAATTGAAAGATAATAAACCTTGGGTATTTGTTTTCAAACTGCCATTTTTAATAAGCTTCTCTGGATATGACATGGAAAATGATGTTAATATTGTGTAATATTATGCCATAATGTTGCTGCAAACACCGAGGTACTTAGGACAAACCAGATAAGAGTGATGACAGTGACCAAATGGCCTTATCACAGCACTATGCAGTTCCATGGTGTCATAAATAAACCACCTGTTTATGACTCTTACACTGTACGTTTTGTAGAACAACCCAGTTTTGACTATTCAAATTCCTGTGGAGATAAATAGATTAACAAACTAGACGCACAAATTTATATTCAAAGCACAGTTGATCCTTTTTCTGATTTTCCGACCACACATTTGTAGCTTTTATTTCCCGATTTTTGTACCTCCCCACTGTTACCATATGAAGGCCCTCCCTAAAATACATCTGTTAACCTTTTTATGACTGCCTTCCAGCTTATGCATTCCACTGCCCGCTTCGATTTGAGTAACCGCCACAATGCTTGTCGTTGTTTTCATTGCTCTGTACTTGGTGTCAGATAGTTTTTCAGTTTTAGTGAAAGGAATGTAGTAGAAATTTGATGACGGCCTATTTTCCAGTTTTTACTGCCACAGCTCATGTTTTGATTTATTGACTGTAGTCTTGAGTTTGCTTGCTTCCTCTGCCCTGCCCTTGCTTTAGCCCTTCAGCGTTTCACCCATAAGCATTGCTTGTGAGGATGCATAGAGTTACATGAAATCAATACACTACTACAAAAAATTACTGATGATTTGACTGCGCCGCCTTTCTGGTGACTAATTATTCAGAGTTTCAAAGGTTGTCAAGAATACCTGGTATTTGTTGCTTCTGCAGTACAATATTGCTTCAAGGAACCAAAAAAGGATTGTTGACTGTTGATATCCATATTCTTTCAGATGATTTAAGTGTTAATCAGAAGGTTAGTCGTGCATGTCTTTGTCTGTGCAATTTTGCTTGAGCCGTTTTTGTGCGTCATGCAAAAAATGTGATTTTTTCTGTTGGAATTGATTTTTATGTGTTGTCTATGTCATGTTAGTGCTTAACAGTCAGTGTTTAAATTGCAAAACTGCAGCTTATAAACATGCCACTTTTGGTTTACATTGTTGGATTTTCTTATAAACATCATTGTTACATCTCAGCTCTAATGTGGTGGTATCTTTGGTGCGATGCATTTTTGAGATTTCAAGATTTTTATTTTACACAGTGATGATGTTATCTTGGGTTCCAAAAACCTGCTTTATAAACTTGTGATGCTTATTCTTTTTCCAAACAGGATATAAAAAACTTGGAAAGTGACATCAGAGATACTGGAAATATTTACAAAAGAGATACATTGGAGCTTGTAAGGTATAGATCTTTATTTGCATATAGCAGAATTCTTCATTGACATTTTGCTACTTAGTACTCTAGTGTAAAGGAAAAAGTGGCGCGTGGTTTGACTCCAGCAAATGTGATTTTGATATTTTTTACAAAATTCTTAGAAAAACTTTATGCTTGCAAACTTCTGCTTTGTGTTTAGAGTATATTGTAATTTTTAGAAATTTGCATGGCAAAGCTGCTTCTACTAGGAAAAATTTACAATACAAGTCATTGTCATTTAACAGTCGTATGATATGATTCTAAAGCATTACAAAGATACAAATTGTATTTTTAAAACTCCATCAATGTAGTATTTTAGAGTAGCTAGACCCTGGCCGAGTTTGCAGATTTGCTACAATCTTTGACCAGGCACTCCGATGCGTTCAATAGATTTTAACTTAAATCGGAGCTCATTTCGACCAAACAGGCTTTACTACTTTAAGAATTGACGATGCTTTCTGCGTAGTGAAATTAATCTTCCATTGCAAATAAACCGCGATCCGATTTTTGCTGAAACCTGAGTTGTGATTGATATGGAGCTATTATCATCACAGCTCATGCGATCAAGTCTCACCAATGTTAAGGCTTATTCTAATATAACTCACCGCAAAGCTAGAATATAAAAGTACCCTAATTAACGAAGGATTTACTTTTTTCCACTGTGACGGATGACTTAAACTTTCTGGTCTTCATGGTATTTAAGTTCATCTGTGTTATTCTTAGCGTTATCAGCCCAAACGCTTTTGCAGTTTGCTGTCCGTATGTGTAGATCAGTCATTGTCAACCCCGAATTGGCGGCTTGGTTAAGCCGCAGTTGAGAGCCGCTGGTATGGGTTATTCAGTTCCAAGTGCATTGGATTGGCAGCAGAAAATAAGTGATCAAGCCATCATGAAACCACGAAATACCTTAAAACTATTTTATTGTGACCTCATTCATCTGTGTTTCTGCACAAAATGTGTTCATTTGTAATGCCCTCGATTGTCTTCTACAGTCTTCCTCCCATACGACGTGGAGAACAACTTAGGCGGTACGACCTCTCTTCATTCGGTGCATTGGTCGAATACGATTTTGACCAGCTGGTCTTTGACAAAGATTCGCCATACCAAAATGTTCGAATTTGGCATTCACCGCAGTACGGAAACTGCCTTGTTTTGGATAATGACCTGAGCAAGTTTGCATTTTAAGTTTTTTATTGCCGCTTATTGGCGATGTTTTGTTCGTGTGTAGTTATGAAGTAGGTTTTTCGGATTACATCCGAAAGTTCAAAGCTGTTCTTAAATCTCAAAAGGATTTCCCGTGAAAAAGAAAATCCTTGTGAAATTTGACAACAAATGCAGCGAAACGTGAATAGTTTCTTTTTGTTTTAGAAAACAATCTAAAATGTTAGACATTGCAAAGCAGACAAAGGCATTTAAGCACAGTCCGATGTGCACATATTGCTCAATTTCACTGAAAAAGTTTACTTGTGACTGAAGAAAGCGCATGTCTTACCGAAGGTAGATATGAAAGAAAATATTTGAATAGCTAATTCATTTAACGTATGAGTTAAAAATACTTCCATGCAATCGAATCGAAGAAAGAATCCCACGTGCTACATTAAGGTTTTCGCGTTTTTTGCAGTTTGTTCAATTTGATGAACTCTTGTGTACTAAGCGGTGCAGCCATCAATTCCAAGTCGTCCCTGAACCCACAGCTGTAATATTAGGACCGAAACGTATGTCATGTCTAAGCGTGCACAAGCACCGATATAGGAATGACGTTAAAAAACTGGGCAAGATTAACTAGAAGTTAAGTGCAAAATGTTTGTAAGCAATTTTCATCACAGCTACAAATTGAAAATAAGGTTTGCCCAGTAGTTTGAAAGGTTAGGAAAGGCACTGTGCATCATTTAAGAGTGCTTCATGGTGGGTGTAATAAAATACTAAGCGTTCGACGCCGTTTTTGTTGACCTCTGATAAAGTCAACCAACTCACTGTTTTTGTTTTAGGCTTGCGCATTCATAACGCATCTTGCAGTATTTCGTCACATAGCTATTTATTAAATTCTCGTTTGGTGGGTGTTTGACGTCGAAATATTTCGGCATTTTTCGCTGTTGGGTTGTTTAGTAGCTTGTGAGTAGTTCCATATAAATCAAAGTGTGGTTTCGTAAATTCTTGCCTGTTCTGCCATGCGTTGTGACAGTGGATTAGTGCAAAAGTTCGGCAGTTGTTCTTAGCAGTGTGTTTCGCGCCTGATCGAGATGTTCTTCCCTCAAAAATAAAACTCGTTCCTCAGTGTTCGGTTGTTGTTAAGATTCGTATGTTGTGTTTTGGATCTAGAAACAATCACCTTAGGATTGTTCTGTTAAATGAGGTAAATTTTGTATTCTGTAAATCTTTTACCAAGGATTTATTCGATAACACCGCATTTACTCGTGCTGATCAGCATAATGAAATGTCAAACATTTTAATTAATGTATTTAAACATAATTCCACACGTCTTTCTACTAGGTATCCGCATGCAGTAGACAATGCGTTTTAATTTTAATGCACGGCCACCATAACCAATGTTTTAAATTACATGTGTACGGCCGCATAAATTTTTATCAAGGCCGCAGGTAGTGCACCCCTGCCCCCTAGGCACATGTGACCCCCCTCCCATTTTTACGAGTTGGGGAAAATGGAAAAGCGTTAATCAATTTGTGCAAAGCCAAAAATGACAATATTGATGCTCTGCAACTACGCTCAAAAAAAAATTCTTAATCCTTACTAGAGTGCCCCAACGACGATTGCGTTTGTTGCTGTCTGCGACGCAAAAGCGTTCAGTGACACGGTATTGTGGAAAAGATTCATATCTATTTTTTCTTCTCTGCCTATCGGTGCTTTGCGATTCATAAGTTTTGCGTTAGTTTGAAGAAAATTAAAATGGAAATAAATCACAACTAAAAGTATTAAACGAGCTTAAGTTACCTCATAAAAACGCTAAGAAAACTACTGTATTTCTGTGGCTCAGAAGAAGCACTGTAATGTTATTAGTTGTTGCACCTTGACTTTCAGTGATATCTTGCTCGCATCAAGCTTGTTAATATATTTTAATTTCAGTGTCAGGCATTGTTGACATAAGTCAGTATAAATAATCAGTCGCTCTCAGTAAATTAGAAGGTAGACCTATATAATGTTGGATTTTCCTATATGTTTATTTTAGGATAGGATACTGCTAGCCCTACACATACCTTTTATCTGCAGTATAACGTTAAGCTTTGGCCAGGTGCATATCAACACGACCAACCACAAGTTCCTTCGCCAGATTCACACGCTTGGCCCCCCAAACAAAGCTCCAAGTTCCCCAAAATGAAATACGAAATACTGTAAATCAGTGGAATTTTGTCAAATTTTAGAATGTCAAGCCCCCCGCACAAATGTGAAGCCCCGCTGTCGAAGACTATGGCTACGGTTGTGTTCACACGTAACAATCGGTTCTATTGTATGAATACAGCCAACGGAGCTGTGAGTAGGACAACGCTGTAGCCTACACGCGGCTTGACCAACGGATCATACTGCCATTCATGGAAACGCGTTAGAAGACCGGCGTTACTAACACGAACTCTTATTCAAGGAGTAAAACTAAATTGCATAGTTAGACATAAATTGTGGAATATTTACCGAACTCATTGTGTATCAGCAATACACTGTGAATACAGTTTGCTGGAGGCCTCTTGGATCTTGAGGGCCTAGGCTGAAGCCTATAGATAACTCCGGCCCTGATCAGGCATATCTCATGCAGTCGTTGTGGTCTTAGAATTGACGCTGGTTGCATTCGATCTGCCGTGTCGAAGCTAACTTGGAATTTCTACGAAAATGATGTGCACCTGGTTTGAAAACGGCGATGAGTTCGGAGAATGGAGATATGAGAACGCCCCTGTGGGTTGTGGCGTGTGACTTGGATATCCCCATACTATACGTAACACGATTTTGCTAATTCGCGAAAAAATCGTGTGCTAATCCTAACGACAAAAAGTGAGGTGCTCGGAAAAATGTTATGGTACTGAGGATAACACCATTGATTACTTTTGTTTTTACCTGTTTGCAAGTTTTTCCGAAAATTATTAATGCTCCCTAGCACTGGTATTCATTTGTTTACCCCTAAGCAAGCTTCCAGTTAATAGTTTACCTTGTCTAATGAAATATTTAGACCTGGCGGAAAGTGATTTGGCGTATACAATTGCTATCACTGGTAGCAACAAAGAAGATTACTCTGGAAAAGACGTTCTGATTCTTGGAGGTGGTGATGGTGGAATATTAAACTACCTGTCAGATAAGTACGTTTGGACCCAGCCTCTTGCTGGTTTGCGTGCTTAGTCAACAACGATTCGCATATTGCACTTTAAAGGTGGATTTTATTGCTTTGCACAACAAGTTTGTATGGAGAGCTTAATTTTAGCTCTTCACGTCTGAAAACTGGTTTAAATGCTTTATCTCCAGGCAGTTTGCAAGTGCAAGCACATGTTTTACGGAAAGAGTTGAAAGGTTTAAAACTAAAGCATCGCACGCTACTATTTTGTTTACAGTCACGCAGTCCTTCACGACTTTGCAGTAGATTCAGACGAAAATATTATACAAATTCAACGCAATGCATTGAGCGATAAGCAGGTTCAAACTTACCGAGTTTGCTAAGACGCAATTTGCTTCCCTGATGTCACCCGCGCAACACTACGAATACTGCCGAGTTAGATTGCAGTAAAATTCCGTCTGGAACTGCGTTTAACCAAGATGTCTTAATCGAAACAAATTTTGGACATGTGTAATGTTAAGTGAGGTTAGGTTTTGGTTATGATTACAGCTGATTCTAAGTTTCTTTCAAGGATAAAATTTGTTGAGTTCTCCCCATGTTTCTAGCAATTCGCAGCAAGTTGTTCTAGAAGTTGCATCAATGGCATGGCTGTCAACACTTAGGGTTCCTTGGCTTCTAAGGAACCGTAACTCTTCATTGATCATCGACGCAGAAACTCAATTCTGCCTTTGCGTTGCAGTGCTATGCTTGTCAGTGAAAATGGCTGGTAGTAGTAAATGTAGACTATGTAGTGTCTTTTAGAAACCCGAAGATGGTAACGATGATAGACATAGACCGAGTTGTGATCGACGCCGCTAAAGTTCATTTGCGTAGAATATGTGGCGATTCTATGGACCAGGAAGAAGGAAAAAACTACAAGGTAAAATAGTAATGAGCTCGTGTATCGTTTATAACATTCTCAACGTATGTAGTCGCAACGAAGTTAACGAGATACACAACTCAGGACTCCTGGCCATCGTGTTCATCACATACACCCGAGTTTCCAACTTCTTATTGTTTTCTAAATTTTTGAATACACTGCTTCCTTGGCATACTTTTGACTGAAATCACCACTTCTAAACAACAATAGAATGAAGGTGGGTGCCTTGGGTACTATTTCATTAGTACCTGATCATTAAATTATTATTTTTACTGACATTTCTCTGGCGTTTTCACAACACACGATTTCACCAGCAGCCGCTTCATACTAGACGCGTATCGATACAAAGATGAACTAAGGAATCCAGTCTACTTTACAGCTCACAACTGAGACTCGTATTAGTTATAGTTGTAACTCACTGCAATTCATCTATCAAAGAATGTGCCGTTACGAGAAGAAAGTTCTAAATTCAAGTGTAATTTGATCGCCTTTGAACAGACTAGAACAGTTAAACCCCAAGGATCGAGAACTTACATGTTTCCGAGTTTTCTGACGAAGAATTAGGTTCGACTTTCAATATGACCAACCAACGACCTGCCGTGCACACTCACGCAAGTATTTGCCGTAAACCAGTGATACTCAACGTGGCCCAGGTCAGCAGGAGGCGGGGGTGCAAGCGCACCCCCAAAAGTTTTGATTTGTCAAAAAAAATCCTTGAAAATCTGGGCGAAAATGGCGTCCAACGTTGTTTGATTTGAACATATGGCGCCCAACCTTGCAGAAAAACACAAAAAGGACTTCATGACCTTTGTGGGAGAAAATTTTTAGGCAAAAGTCGCACATAATACTTTTCACGCAAGTTTGGGGAAATTCAGGATAATATCCTTCGCAACCCCAAAAATTTGTCAGTTGCCATACCTATGGTCCAGGTATACCACCAGTGATCCACTTCGAATTTGTAGTTGTTCATAGAGAATTCAGGACAAAGATTGAACATGCCCTTGAGTTCACTGACCTGCGTGGAATAGAGTTTCGACTAGTTGTTCATGAGGTGTCAACAGAGCAAAATGGTCCATCAGATATTTTTTCAAAAAGGTGGTCCATTGGCACAAAAGGTTGAACCACTGGCGTAAACCAAAGTCACACGTATTTCACCAAATTTAAGTGTACGTGTTATCAGCTGCTTGCTAAATTCCTTTAAGTTTCATTTTACAATGTTGGTGGCATTACCATTAGTCTTTTTGGTACTGCTATTTGGTCTAATACGCGAAAACTGCAAACACATAAGCAGTGTATTTTTCTGTGTTTGAGCGCTGTTTCTCTTATCCCTAGTTTTGTGAGGTCTTTGCCAGTTTCCCCCCTGTCTCTGTCGAAGCCCCTCTGTTCGAACCCTGTCACCTCCCATGTCAATAAACAGTCAATTCATGCACGCGAAACACACAGAAAAATACACTACTTACATTATATAGCAAAGTTAAGCCAATTTTTTTCTGGTGGTTTAAATTTGCATGCATCACATTTTGCTTTCATTTGTCGTATAAACGCAAACCTTATGCTCAAAGCAACGGACTTTTGCTGATTTTTATTATCCAACTGTTTTAAATCGTAAGAGGCTTCGTCCTGGCAGGATTGCAGCCCGCGCAGGACAATCCAGGCAGGATTGCAACCCGCGCATACAGCTGTATCATAGTAACCGTGTTTGCGTAATCTAGGCATGTGCTTTTTGCAACCGCAACATATCTATACTCGTGTTCTTCAATCTATCTGTGTGTTCCTTGCTACTTGCTAGCGCCATGTGCGTATGCCTTGTACTTCGTTGCGTGTGAGTGTGAAGACATTAAACATTACGGAGTAGGAAAGCCACCTGGGCGCTGTTGTTCGTGTTTGGGATCAGATTCTGCTTTGTTTGCATTGCGCTCAAATTAACTTGCAAGAAATTGTATGTCGTTTAGATTATTGTGGATGACTGCATCAAGCATTTGAAACAGTACACCGCTCAAGGGCGCAAGTTCGATTACGTCATAAACGATCTTACTGCCGTACCAATCAGCACGGAACCAGTCGGCTCTCACTGGGACTTCCTGCGCGAAATCTTGTCTTTATCGTTGGACGTCTTGAAAGACGATGGGAAATATTTTACGCAGGTGGGTGTTGATCTCGGGTATGGTTTTCGCAAAGATACAGTACTTAAGTTCGCACGTCGTCGCCTGGCTGCGATAAAGTTCTGTAGAGCTGCAAATTCAGTTTCTGGTGACACATTCAGTTCTTATGAGCCGGTTTATTTCAGTAAACTCTATTTTTCGTTTGACTGCTTATTTCCTTAAGTAATTTTGCTGCACCCTGGTACCATTTGCTGTGCAGGGCAATGGAGCCAACAACGTTGCTGCCCTGCGGATGTACGAAGAGCAACTGACCAAACTGAGTTATCCTATCGAGTTCTCAAAAGAAACCGTTTGTGTCCCATCCTATTTGGAATTGTATCCTTGCAGCATCGGTGCTTTGGTGCGGTTGTTTAGATTTGAATTTCTAACTGCGGGTTCGCAAATTTTAAGGCTGATTACGCGAATGACAGGCACGTTCATCCTAGGTTTATTTTTTCGGTTATAGACCGAAGTTTTTTGAAATGACCGACAAAAAGTCAATTCGGCCATGATATCTGAAAAGGTAGGCTAGTGAATGCTGTTACAGCGAGTTTTCATACTATTACCGGACAAATAACCGAAATGTCTCAGCGAAAAAAGGAACTCAGCGTTCATCGCATGTCTCCAGGAAGTTTCAAATGATGGTTAATATTTAACGACGACGAGCGGCAGGCCGGAGCCTGAATGTACTCTTCGTCGCGTCATGTCGAGCGAACCAATT
>Ga0210059_1007356_pt1 | contig 17503 bp, 12 predicted proteins | sample Ectturendosymbi2_FD_188042 | JGI IMG/M metagenome (GOLD analysis project Ga0210059, IMG submission 188042) | Ecteinascidia turbinata endosymbiont from Florida, USA - Sample 2 (SPAdes) (version 2) | ecosystem: Host-associated > Tunicates > Ascidians > Unclassified | place: Key West, Florida...
ACCAAGTGTTCTTCCGGTTTCCATAAATTTTTTAAACCATCTCTTGATGCTGTTAGTGTGAGGAGGGTCTTCTCCAAACTCACTTCTAAATTTACGTTGTACTGCAGTTGGTGATTTCAATTCATGGTACCAAAGAACACATTGTGCTTTTTGTTGAATGGTCAACATGTTTCATACTTTGTTGCAAACTTACACCTTTATTAAAAATGACTTATTCTTGCTTATCTGAACAATAAAATAACCTGTAAAAAATAACAAACAAACTTCATGGTAGTATAATTCACTGTCGAAAATGTGAAGTTTCTACCTTATGTTGTTTTTGCGATATAAAAATTTTTAATGTGTGCAGGACTTTATGGACACCCTGTACATTGTGTTAATTTTTATAATTGTGGTAATTTTCCTTTTGTGATTGGTAACACTTTGTAGTTATGCTGGAAATTGAATTGCTGCGTCATATGTACAAGTCATGAGACGACTGCTGTTTTTTAGTGTGGCTGTTAGCAGTCATGGGATTCAGCCGGTTCGCACCCATTCGCTGGAACCTGTTCTTGTAATTACTTTAATCTCGAGAACGGGTTGTTAGATAGTTTGCTTTTAAAGAATGTGATAGTGAAAGAAGATGTTGTTGGCAAGTCATGGAGTGAGAGAACCTGTTCCTAAAAAATATTAAATTTTGCCATTGGCTGTTAGGATAATTGTGCTATTGGATTGCTTTTTATTTTTTTAAATTTTCTATACACAACAGCCCTAAAATGAAGAGACACGGAAATATACGAAATTTCTTGCCTAAAATCCCAAGAACTGAAAGCTCGGTGGAAGAAGCAACTGACATTGCAACAGATGATATACATCCATCTTTTATGAATAATACTGATGCAACGTCTGCTTCTGATATGTCTACTGTAAATACTGTGTCACCAGCAGATGAGACAGATGCAACGTCTAAATCTGATAAGTGTACTGTAACTACTGTATCACCCGGAGATCAGACAGATGCTGTCTGAGATCAGACAGATGCTGTTTCACCTGAGTGGGCAAACTGCATTTTCGAAGCCTCAGGAAAGACTACAACCATTATGCAAGCGTCTCTCAGGAAAAACATGAAGGAGCATTTTTCATCAAAGGCACATAGGCTATGTGTAAAGCAAGAAGAGTATCATGCATCTGATGCAATTACAAAAAGCATTGATAAAATGAATGAGAGATATATTGCCTCTACTTGCAGAGTTTTCAATACAGTCTACACTTTGGCAAAAAGATGCAGGCTATTTTCTGATATTGAAGATGAGATTGAACTTCAAATAAGAAATGGAGTTGATATGGGTGTTGGACTTCATTCTCGCACAACTGCTGTAAAAATAGTTGATCACACTGCTGAGGATATCAAGAATGAAATATTTACCAAAATCATTGAACAAAACTAAAAATTTGTGTCATCGTGGATGAAGCTTCAACCATATCTAATAAACCAGTTCTCATACTTTTTTTTGAAGATTAAAGATTGTGATGTCTCGCCAATAGTTTTCTTTGATTTGATCGAATTGGAAGGACAAGGAGCAGAACAAATATACGCGTCTCTGTTAAAGAGTTTGCTTGATGGAGGGTTTCTGATGGAGCAAGTGTAATGCTTGGTCGCAATTCCGGGGTAGGCACTAGACTTAAAAATGATTATACTAACATAATCCTTTGGCATTGCTTAAATCATCGTTTGGAACTTATCTTGGACGATTCTGTCAATGACATAAAACAGGTGAATCATTTCAAAATATTTATGGATAAAATCTACACAATTTTTCACCAATCAAACAAAAACCAAATGCAACTCTTCAAAATTTCCGAAATGCTTGGGCAACAAATTTTGAATATAGGTAGAGTTCTAGGACCAAAGTGGGGTGCTTGCTGTCTAAGGTCTGCGCTTGCTGTGTGGCGTGCATATCCAGCATTGTACAAATATTTTTCTAGTGAAGCAAAACATTCAGGTATGGCTTCACGTCTTTGCAACAAGTATTTCTTGGAGAAGTTGGCACTAATGATAGATATACTTCAAGAAATTTCCTTACTATCTAATGCTCTTCAAGCCTGAAATTTGACACTGACAAAAGCTGAGCAGCTAATAAAAAGTACCATTAAGGTATTTGAAATGCTTAAAGAAAGCAAGGGAACCTATGAAAAAAAATCGATGTTATAGCTGCTTCAGATTCTTTTAAGGATATTCATTTTGTTGAAAATAACAGTCGTTAGCCTTCCTCGTCAAAAGCTACTTGAAACAGTAACAGAAAGCATGAAAAAGAGGTTGATGAACTGTAACAATTTAATATCAAAGAAGAATGAACAAGATGACATATATTTCATGATCTCATTAATTTTCTCGATCCCAATTCTTGGAATATTGAGGAAGTAGTTGTACCTTGGTTAGCTGCAGAAGAAAAACTGAGGGAATTTAGTAAAGTTTATCATCATGAAATCAGTATCAATGAATTTCGGGACTATGTGGAAAATGTGTTGCAAAATTCTAGCAACCTTGCAAAGGCTGAGGTTCCTTCAAGTGTACAGAAAGCTAAAAATATTATCAGTGCTATTGCTGTTAGTTCTGCAGAGGCAGAAAGAGGGCTTTCAAAAATGAATATCATATATTCAGATAAAAGGAGTCGCCTTACTGTTGAGAATGTAGCTAATCTTATGATAATTAATCTGATTGGTCTCTCGTTTAGCTCATGGGAGCCCGCTCCTTCGGTCAAGAAATGGCTTAGAAGAAACCACTCTGCTGATGACAACAGGGTGAAAAAAAAACAGATAAAGAAATTGATGATAATCAGGTCGCCATTTGGAAATATTTGAAGTAAAAATTGCAAAATTTGTGTTTAATTTCAATAAACTTTTTTTCTTTGATAAAGATTTGGTGTGTTTATTTTTTATAGAATAACAGCATTTAATGCCAAATAATAAATATATAATAAAATATTTTTATTATTAAAATTTGGAAAAGATACATAATCATAAAATCTATAAGCAATAAAATACAAAAAACTTACAAGAAAAGTAAAGACAACTCAAAAAGCGCAACATTTAAGCATGTGTATATTCAGTATGCTGTTACATAGAGATCATATACCTTCAGCCTTAAGGTTTTTAAGTTCATAATCTACGAGTATATAATACAGCAACATAGACAATCCTCAACATCATCATGAACTTTGATGCTAATTTTGACGTAATGATGCTTACTTAACCATTATTTTGAAATGTTAATTAGGAATTAATTAAAAATAGTCAGTTCATTTGCTGAAAAATATGACATTTTGTAACAGAACCGGCTGGAAAATATGACTTTTGTAATAGAACCGGCCGACAAAAAATTTGAATCCCAACACTGCCAATAGCTACAGAGAGTTTGCAGCAAGAATGTTTGTCGCATAAACGTTTCTCGGGTAAATTTGCGGAATTCGGACAAGGCGTATTTTGCACATCCAAAAAATTGCCTGCTCCTACACCTATGTGTCTTGTAGAAAGCGTAAAGCGTTTTGTTAACGTCCGGCATTTGCATTTCATCGTCATAGAGCCGCAACCTGGTGATATTTTTTGTTGGACTATTTTTTGGGGGGGAGTTGCCCGGTTTCCCCGCCTGTTTGCGGACCTGATCGTCAGCATTAGCAACCTGAAAAATATAAGCAAAATGTCGGCTTTGCCCCTTCCTGGAAAAATTTCTGCGGACGCCCATGCCAGCAGGTGCGGTTTCATAAACAAGCAGACAAGATTAACCATGGAGCATGGTTCGGCCATCGCAGGCAAACTCCCGTTGTACTTCCGGAGGTTTTCGCAGCACGAAACGTTTGACTGGTACTTAAGGTGCAGAAGTCCAATCGACGCCTAGTTTAGCGCAGATTAATGTGAAAAAGCTTGCATGAAAAATGAATTGCATTATGTTAAGCAACATTTATGGCGGTATGAATATGATTACAAATGCAATCGGCTGTGAAGCAGTTGTACGTAACATCTTAAAAGGATTCTACTTTCGTGATGTGTTAGGCCTAGCGCGCTGGTTTATACTGTACGCAACGCAAGCTAAAATATCGTGTTCGTGGGTTAACTTAATCGTCATTTTCCACCAGGCATAATAATGATAATTGTGATCTCACAATCCAAGCTGTTGCAACGTGCTGGTTTGTAGATGTGGCACACAAGTTACGGAAGCGCTTCACCAACATTTCACAAATACGTTGATGTGGTGATTTGTCGTTTGGTCCGATAGCAGCGCGGTAGTCAGTGTTCATTGTTGGATCACAATTGCTGTTGTCCGTTTGTTAAACACAACCAGTAAAAGCAGTGTTTGCAACAACGCAACTTACGCAAGTTAAAAGCGCAGTGTTTGCGATTGGATCAGAACTACCGCGGCATTATTGCACAATCATCGGATGCGTAATGCGCACATGTGCACGTTTGGCGACTTGTTCTTATGGAATTTACTTCTGGCGGACGGGCGCTAATCGGCAATAGCCTAATGCTACTTTTGTTTAGGATAGGCAGATGACCGGTTAACTTACCGCAGTCTACTTGGTGAAAATGCAGAAAAACTGTGCTTTCTGCATGATAATCTTAAACTGTTGATAAGGAACTACTGAGTGTTGACAAATCAGTTGAGGTGTTCCTTTCATACCAAAGTACTTCAGTTGCAGTAACTAATGCAACTAGTTGCTTTTTCAAGGACATGCAGTTATGTAATGCTACATTACATCAAAATTCCAAACTTGATTCTTTACGACTTGGATTGACTTTTCAAATTGAAAACCCACTGATCTGCAGAAGAGTCTGAAAGGTTGATTTGTAAAATATATACAAAAACAAAATTTCACAAGATTTATGCAGTACAATAACTGTTAACAAACATACTATCGTAGACCAAAAAAGTTACTGCTGTTTTGGAAAATTTTTCATTTTTGACAATGATTAATTGAATACAGTGTTGTACTAAATTAAACCTCCTTAACTTGATGCTCCATTTTGTACTTCCTTCTTGCTTTTCATTGTTCACCATCTTTTAACTTTCAAGCACTGTTTTTGCTTTTTTTCGTTTAAGCACCGTAAGCAGTTCTCTTACATTCAGTGTTCTGTTCTGATTGTTTTGTTATTTTTAACATTCTTTTTTTATTCATGGCACTGTGTTTATTCATTGCAAACATTGTATACCATGCTAACAAGTTCATCAAATATTGATATTGCTGCAATTTCAAAAATTTTAACTCATAAATCTTGATATTTTAAGTTTTTTAAAAATAGGTAAGGCATAAAATACATCATATTTTTGATAATGAAGCAGAAAACAAAATCTAAAAATTTTGAAAATATCGGTTATCGGTGTCGGCTATCGGCCCATGAATCGCCAATATGTCGGTATCGGTCTCAAAAAAGCCATATCGGTCGATCTCTACTTAGAAGCAAGGAAAAGAACACAACCTTCTTAGGCTTGATACGAGCAAGCAGTACACGCTAAAAGGAAAAAAAACTGATAGCCTGAAAATAACCGTAAATATATGGCCCCTACACATTGAAACGAACTGGCAAATGAGAAATCAGTTTGAACAAATCATGATTCAAAGCACGGGGTTCATAGTACAGTTAGTTGGTGGAAGAACACAAGAACTAACCTCTTTAACAAGCGAAATTGATTTTACTGGACTTGATATCTGCAACACAAGAACATTGTGTCAGTCTTTAAGTTGCATCTGCAGTTTCTCCAGGTTGCGCCATACACGGCTGTGACGTCATGTACGGCTGTGACGTCTCGAAGATGTCACAATTTATCAAGAAAAAATATTGCCGCGCTCCTTTAGAACATGCGTTAGATTCGGCAAGATTTGCTATTGCAATTTCTCCAAAGCTTTACAAAATGTAGCCAATGTTTAAACAATGGTAATTAATTAATTATGCCCGACCTTTATGTGACCCTGTGACAAGGAACATTAGCGGCAATCTGCACAAACACGATTGAACCGAAAAACGTCATCAGAAGGCTCTGTGAAACAAGTAAGTCGGGCACGAATTTTGCCAATACTGTAAAATGAAATTTAAACTTGCAAGCGCGCACAATCAACAAGAATTACAGAAAGCATTGCGACATGGAAATAACATCTGACATGCAATTTTGATATGCTTGATATTATAGTAATATGGGAAATGTGTTTACTAACGATTATCACTGAACATTTCTTGTGGATGAAATGTGTGTTACTATATTGGCAGCAAGGGCCGTAATGTCATCCATCAAGTAGCCACTATGTTTGGTAAATAGGTCATAAATGCTGTTCTTTTTGCTACTCATGTTGTTGCGTAGCATTTGCCACCAGGTTTCAAATCAATCAGATAAATTCCCTCTTCTGACGATAATTTTATTATTTTGCTGACGTTTCGCCCACCAGTTCAAGTGGGCTTCCTCAGGGAAATGTTTTTTAACCACACATACCAGGGGTGGCCAAACTGCGGCTCTTCGAACCTTTGCATGCGCTTTCGACCTTTCCGAAAAAATACATATTTGTTTTATATTTTTATTTCTATTTCAAAGTGTAGAAATATTGTAAAGTGGCACTGTGGTAGCTAGCGTGCCGTACCGTATTTCTTTTCAAGTAGTTCCAAAAAGAATTATGATGTCACAGAAGCGTAGATTGCCAATAAATACGTGCTTTTAGATTATTTTTGTTTCGGCTCTTTGTAACTTGGGTTTTACGATTTGCGGCTCATACACAGAGGAGGTTTGGCCACTCCTGGCATATAACATGCAACTTACCAATAACAAGAAACAATGAGCAGCATGACGTATAAAGACAGAAAACGCAAAACTGACCATCAAGTTATAGGAAATGGGTGAGGGCATGCCACAGTAAAACGTAGAAGTGTGAAATGAAAAACGCTGGGAGACGACAATGTATAACAACACAATCAATATTTATTATAATATTTCAAAACATGACTGAGACTTATCCGTTACTGTACTTCCTTGAGTTTTGTCTTCTTATTGACTGCTTTTGTGCCTGTAGATTCGCTAACCCTCACCACGCAAGTTTAACTTTATTTGATCGCTACTTCACGGTATTTACTTGGTCACATTTTTGTGCATTCCATGTAGGTTTTACTCTATTTATAGTGTTGTTATACTTCATCATCTCCTAGTGTTTGTCACTTTACACTTCTACGATTTTCTGTGGCATGCTGTCAGCCATTCCTATAACTTGATGGTCAGTTTTGCGTTTTTTGTCTTTGTACGTCATACTCCTCATTGTTTCTTGTTATTAGTAAGTGGCATGTTATATGTGGTAAAAACTCTTCAAGTCCGGCACGGGCCACTTTTTTGACCCGACTTTTCAAATTTTTGCAAGTCCATAACTCGCCAGCCGATTGAGCTAGAGAGCTGTTCAAAGCATCTACGGATTCAGCAAGTCGTGTACTTGAGATTGCAAAAACAATTTTTCGTTTTGGGTTTTGGGTTTTCTGGGGATGACGTCACAATGAGGACATGTTTTCGCGACTTTTGGGCCAACTTTACCAGGCCCTGGGCCCCAATTCAATGAGCCATGTTTTTGTCTCAAGTTTTTTTGGGAAACTAGGCTGTGATCCGCGTCGTTAGAGCTCTTGAGTGGCTTTCTAGCATACTGGAGCCAAAATTATGGACCAAAAACCAAAAATTGGCAAAATTTTCTACACCCACAAATGCTAACCTGGGGTGGATTACACCCATATTTTAAATGGCCATCACTCGCCAGCACATTGAGCTAGAGAGCTGTTCAAACCCTCTAAAGACTCGTGAAGTCTTGTAGTTTAGACTGAAAAAACATTCAGTGCAGGTTGTCGGCATTTTTGGCTATTTTTACATAACCACAGGATGTTTTGACAAGTTTTGACAGGTCTGTCAGAACAGTAGATGACGTCAACATCCCGTGGGAGTTCAAAAATCGAGCCGATTTCGTGGCTCAAAGCTTTACTGGATATAAATGGATTCTAGGCTATAGTACGAGTCTTTGGAGGGTTTGATTGACATTCTACCGTTTCTTGTTGAAAATTTATGGCAAAATCAGCAGAAATTAATTTAGGGACACCCCACTAATCCCCTAGGGAATTTGTACACGATTTGGGGTCTTTTGGCCATAACTTCGGCACCAGAAACGCTAGGAAGTCGATCAGGGGCTCAAAAGACTCAAATTACAGCACAGAGTCCTAACCAACTTTGAACCACAATATCGGCTCATTGTCTGGGCGATGACGTCATAAACGAAAAACCCAAACAAACCCTAATCCTGACAACATCCGCCGAAAACCCCAAACCCAAATCTCAAAAGTTTTTTTTCAGTTTAAACCACAAGACTTCATGAGTCTTTTGAGGGTTTGAATAGTTTTCTAGCATACGCTGCCGGCGAGTTAACGCTAGTCGAACAAGCCGTTAGTGGGAGACTCATGCTTTTTCTGCAATTTTTTGAGTTTTGTGCAAAATGGGGTTTTTGAGTCATAATTCTGGTTCCAGACATGATAGAAGGTCAATCAAGGGCTCTGAAGACGCGGATGATCACCTAGTTTCCAAAACGATTTTGAGCCAAAAAAATGGCTCATTGCATTGGCGCCCAGGACCTAGTAAAGTTGGTCAAAAACGCAGAAACATGCCCTCATTGTTACGTCACCAACAAAAAAAACAAACCCAAAACGAAACAAATTTTTTCACATCTCAACTGGAAGACTTGCTGAATCCGTAGATGGTTTGAACAGCTTTCAAGCTCAATCGGCTGGCGAGTTATAGCGTTGCAAAAAAGTGGCGCACACGGGACAGAAAGGGTCAACAAACACTGCCCTGAGGAAGCCTACTTGAATAGGTGGGCGAAACGTCGGCAAAATAATAAAATTATCGCCAGAAGATCAAATTTATCTGCTTGAGGTCATAAATGTCTCCCTCCTGCAAACTGCTTACCTCGAGATTGAGTTATGCTCGGGTAGACCAATGATTCTTTGCGCTTATGGCTTCTAGGTTTGAGGCAATCACACTCACAACCGAAGCGATAGAAAAATTATCACATACGTAATTGGCGCTACATTGCGGTAATGCATGAATGGAATCATTCACTCACTGCATGAATGGAATCATTCACTCATACGGGAAATAATATAAATGTTGTCAGTTAGTGACTAGATTTGCGGAAAAGCTTCCTGCGGAATAATACAACATTTTCATTGTTGTACTATGGAACTTTTGAAATGAGGGAACATTTAAGATTTAATTCAAATCCGGGCAAGGTTTTCTTGGAGTGCAAGCAATTAATTGATATTAGATCACACACAAAATCAGTGTGCTATCGAGTAAATAAGTAGTCATTTATGCATCTATTTTTTGCCGTAAAAGTAAGCTTCTAATTTTGCAAAAAGTTTTTGTAGGAGATAATATGAGTAATATATTTTTGTTCGGAATGTATATGCTTTATTTCGATGATTTGCTCTTTCCAAGCCACATGAAAACGAGTCTGAACATACGCCGCATGAAGGTCAGTGAAAATACGGAAACGGTTGACATATTTTGACCTGACCAACAACATTTAATGCCGTTGCAACGAAATTTGCACCAAGTACATACGAAGATGATAGGTTTCTTGAAATGTAAAATGCTTCTTCATTGCATGATACTGAACTTTAACTTATGCATATATTTGCTTTGGTTGTTCAGAAGGAATAAAAAGCTGGGGCCCGAAAATTTTGTTGCTTTATTCTGGAGACTTCCTTACATTAAAGGTCCTCGTGAACAGCAGGAAACCATGCTATTTTTAGTATGCAGTGTATACCAGCAAAGTCAGCATATCCAAAACACTCAGAACTATTTTAGAATAACTAAAGTGGATTTTTTAAATTCTGTACTTCTTACATGACTTATTTCCGATGAAGAAACGAAATCAATGTTTTGAACATCACCATAACGAAATACCAATTTATTGAGAAATCCATCATCTGTAACAAAACAATATAGAACTAAATAAAACAAACTGTCGTTGTTGTTTCGAGCTTGATTTTAAGTTATTGTACCTTACTTTCACGTGTTTAACTGCGCGAAACAGTGCTGACATCTTAGCAACGTGACAATTCTGATATTACTTCTACAGAACGCTATTACAAACACGCGGTTGATATGTGGTGCAGTTGCGTATGTCACCCTTTATTAGGTATATGCATGCAATACTTTGTTTGCACCAAATAACATAAAAAGAACGTTTAAAGTTAATCACAGGAAAAATGGATTCATCAAACTGCAAATCTCAGTTTTTCTCTGAATTTAAAGTACACGTTTAGCGAATCGTACAAGCGTACAATGTGGAGCAACATGTCTCAGGCACTGTGGACTCAGTCACTGACTACAGGATGTGTGCAATGCTCTACACGTCCCTATAAAGCAGCGATCCCCAACCGGGGGTGCCTGGACTCCTGGAGGTCCGAAACAAGATTTTCGCGGGTGCTAAATGCGATTTTCGAGAGCTTGTATGTTCTTGGATGTCTTTTTTTTTCAAAATAACCAAGACGTATGAAACTTTGCAGGTGCTACTACTCAAAAGAACATTATGCGGCTTAATTATTCCAGCTAAGGTTAAAGTTCCTTAGGCGTTTTGCTGACTTACACCAACAAAAATTAAGTACAAGCATCATGTTTACCTGAAAGCAGGTACAGCACTTGCTTCCCATCCACGTCACTTGAAGCGATGTGACTGTAAACGATGTTCGGAAATACTTGAAGTGGTTTACCCGTAATTGGCATTGCAAACTTTTTTATCAAAGTGTGTCTCGTCACAAAAACTTCATAATCCCCATGGACATCCTTTGTGGATTTTCCAGGTCTAGGGCACTGTAAAGACAAGTAATAACGAACTAAGAACAGCAATAAAACAAGGAAGGCTGTTGTTGAAAGTATGGATGTCATCAGAAAAGGCCAAGTCTTCCTCAACCTTTTAGCTCATACTTTACACAAGAATTTTTACACAATAATTATTCCAAAAAAACAAATTTTTAGCTTTTTCTGGGCGTGCACTGCATAATTGTTTTTAATGTGATACAACACAGTTGACCGTGTTGCAATATTGTACGTTTAATGGAATCCTGGACGCAAGCTACAGTACATGTAGATCGAAAGTGAGTACTTAGGCTTCACCTGCCAATCTAATGAAGAGCAAAGCCGGTTTGAGGTTTATTGCAACCAAAATGAAACACATGCGAAGCCGACTGTTCTCATACCGCTCAATCTCCTGTTTGTGTTTACCATATGCGCTTTGCGTCAATATGTGTTTGTCAGACAATTTCTCTGATTCACCTCTATTTGTCGGCGTTCCAAGACTACCCTAGTTATGGTGTTCTTCCAGCGGTAAGATCAACCAAACGTGTATGCAATTAAAAAAAACACTGCTCTGCCTAAACGGTATAACCTTATCTGGTTTATGAGTTAAGTGATACGCCTTTTTGTGAAAACAGCACTGTTTTCTGTAATAAATGTTTTCCGTAATAAACAAAAATCTTTTCAAATAAATTTTTACACTGATATTTTGCTCCACGCAAATTAAACTGTACAAAACATTTGAAAAAAATTGATACACATTCCTAACCTTTTTCGGAAAATGGTTGTGGTCACACTGGACGACTTTTTTTCTTATTACTTTGTTTTAACATTATAAGCTGTCGTTTCATTTTTCCATTTTCTGATATATATCAAATTTTATTGAAGTACTGACATAAAAAGATATTGTGGTCTCGCAAATTTGACAAAACGAAAACACCTCTGAAAAAATGCTATATACATTCAGTATATTATTATTCAAATGTTTTTGCATTAAACTCAAAAGCTAACAAAGTGTTCGTATCCTTCAATATATATTCACTTTTTCAATGCAGGGCAATTTTTGCATAGTTCAGAATAACTGATGTTCTAAGGACATGTACCTGGAAAATTTCCTGCACACTGGAATAACATAACTGCAAGACGATTTACCAGGAGACGATGTTGTTTTTGGTTCAGTTGACACTCATAAACAACAAAAACAAATGCTCATAATTCAGTCCCCCTTGTGATGGATTAGACATTCGACTTTCAAGAAGTGCGAGCTAAAAATAAATTTAATATCTGAACACATTCTCATCACAGCATTTTGAGTTTCTTTTCCATTAATCAAAACGTTACTGTTAAATACAAATGCAAATACTACAATTTAAAAAATCTCAGCAACCTGCCCAGGGTAGAAAGCAGATTTTCCATCGTAATACCTTCCATGGCTACCAGACGACGAACTGTAAAATTCAGTTTTGTTTTGCGGAAAAGACTTTCCGTCAATGATAGCATCAATATCTTCCAAATTATATGCACACAGCGCTGAGTATGGAAGGTTCCAAGAACTGGAAACAAAGACAAAAACATAAGCAGTTAATAACAGACATGTATAATTTTGAACAGAACTCTTTATTCGCTTTTCGACAGAAATCAATGGCCGTCTGGCAATTCCGAAAAACGCTCAACTATAAATAAACTAATTTGCTTTGAACCATTGGCTTGGATTTGATAAGGACTTTACCCACCAAAGGAAAAGAACATTTGTCATCACTTAGACTGAAGAGCATACGGCATGCTTGTTTCATGATTTCAAGCTTTCTGCTCCAGCACAAGGTAAATCTGAACCTCAGTCTACTGAACAATAATGACCGTTACAGCGCTTCGCAGTGATTGTGGAAACTGTCAACATTACATCCAACATCCTCTCAATCTTCAGACTTTTTCCTAATGTTTGCAAAAACACCTTTGCGTTACAGTAGGTTTATAGTTTATTCATTGTTTTGATGTTTTCCAACAAAATTGGTTGTACTTGCTGATACGTTTTACTCATTTAATTCATTCGTTGTTTTCAATCATTCAAGTTGTACATGCGGCATGAATGTTTGTATCTTTGTTTGTTTTTGCTGACAGTTCTTCTAAATTTGAAGTTTTTACGCGGCGTCTCTACTTTGATCCGCAGAGTGAATTCACCTCTGCGTGCCATTTCCCAAGATGAAGAATCGCATTAATTGACACAATTGCAGGAGTGAGTCGTTTTTAACTGCAACAGCTGAGCAAAGTTTAATTGATAGCTATTGTCAGAAAAAAACGTGAATCTTTGTGCGCCACTTTTCGTGCTGAAATTTGCTCAAGTTTGCACCATCATTACTCGCCAGGCGATTGAGCTAGAGAGCTATGTAAGCCCTCTAAAGATTCGGAAGTCTTGCAGCTTCTATTTAAAAAAATGAGAAGTTTTGGGTTTTTGTGGGTGACGTCATAACTGGTGTAGGTTTTGCTTTTTTTATGACAGAACACAAAAATACCAAAATCCCCAAACCTACCACAATTATGACGTCCTTGACAAAAACATCAAAATGAAAACTTCCCATATTTTTTTTTAATCTAAACTACAAGAATTTCCGAGTCTTTAGAGGGTTTGAACAGCTCTCTAACTCAATCGCCTAGCGAGTTACGGCATTTGCCCAAATTGGCCAAGTATACCTTTCGTGGGATTTTATTTTTTATCAAAAATTTGGTTTTTGAGCAATATTTTTGGCACCAGATATGCTAGAAAGCCGATCAAACCCTCTAAAAACTCGAATTATACCCTACATTCCAAATAAAACTTAGCTAAAAAATGGCTCGTTGGGTTGGCGCCCAGGGCCCGGTGACCTTGGCCAAAAATGCGTTAACCTACCCCAATTATGACGTCATCGACAAAAAATGCAAAACTTCCCATTTTTTTAAATCTATATTTCCGAAAAATCTCTACAGGGTTTGAACAGCTCTCTAGCTCAATCGGCTGGCGAGTTATGGTGATGCAAAGTTTAACAAGTGGCGTACGCGGGACTTATAGGGTCGTCAATATCTCGTGCGTGGCATTGTCAGAAAAATCACAACTGTTTATTGAATGTCGGGTCTGCGATACTGGACGCAAGAATACAGAGATTGCTTTTTAATCGGGAATTTTTGTTTTGCGGTTTCAGCATCAGTTAATCCGCAAATCATCCTGGTCAGGGCTTTGGAGCCTGAAGTCAAGTTTCAGGCTCCGTTTTGGCTGCAGCTCCAGGCATCTAAAATTTTCTGGCTCCGACCCCATAATGATTTGGTATGTTGGGAACTGAATTCTTTGTACATCTTGCCAGCCCCACGCCACGAACTAGGTCTGTGGAACCGGAAACCAAAATTCAGGCTCCGCTTTCGGCTTCACAACCAAAACGTTTTGGCTCCAGCTCCAAACATCCGAAATTCCTTGGGCTCCGGCTCCACAGCCCTGCTGGCGGCAGATATGATTCATAAAGCGGCGGTTTGGTCGTTTCCTTGAGGTTGAAATAACGAGCGATGTTCAGTTTTTGGACAAACTGCTTTCACTCCAGATAAGATTTGCAACTTTAGAAACACCGTTTAAACGATGCAGAATATGTAAATCCGCTTTTCAGACACGCAGAAATAAAATTTAAACAAAGATTTAGGAAAACGAAATCCACGTAAAAGCAAAAAACTCTTCACAAGCGATTAGATTGATGTATTCTATCTGGGCCTTTTACCGTTGTTGGCGCAGCTAAAATAAGTCACGTTGGTTTGTCGGAGGAATCCCTTCAATCACCGAATAAACTCTAAATATTGTGAAAGACACTGACAACAAAATTAAACACTAAACGTTTGAACACTTACGTTGAAAAACTGAAAAGAACGAAAATTCTGTTTCCAAATCTCGCGGTTGATCCTATCAACACAAAAGCAGAAGTTTCATATGTTTTGTACAAAGGAGGTGATTAATTCATAAATAAACAAAAAATCGTTTATTACCACTTACTCATGTAATCGAAGTATATGTTCGGACCACTTTCTTGACCACCAGGATAAGGACAAAGCAAGCGAATTTTCGCAAAAGTCATCCAATTATTTTCCAAGTTAATTGGTCCACCTTGGTCATTCTAAAGCATGTTGCAAAATTCATGTAAACGCAGTGGAGACAAGGCTGCAATAATGTCATCCTTAGAACTTCAACACTGTGAAAGTGTATATTTTGAAAAATCGCAAGTTCATTCTTAAGTTAAAACTCAAAGAAGAAAACGGTTCAAAATTCTTAATTTGATATTCAGAGTAAATCATTCATTTCTGAATAACTATAGTCAAATAAAGGTTTAGAAACTTGCCTGGCAGACTCTAGCAACCATTCCGTATGTACCCTCCACCTCTCCGCGGCTGAATTTATTGAGAATAAAGTTTGTGCTATTCTCCCGAAACAAAAAATAGGTTTTGCTTTTTTCATATTTCGCTGTAAAAACGCCCAGAAACTCTGCATCTGCAAAACAAATTTGGCGAAACTAATATAAATAAAAATCGAAATGCCAAAGCAAATTTCAAAAAACAACAGCTGACCGCCAGGTATAAACACAATGAGAAAGTTCTTTTATTGCTTGTTCGACACCAGGCTCCTCACGTGCGATTTCGCTTTTTTGATTACAAAGCTTTCGGTAATAAATGTATCCACTGCAGAAGTTGCACAAACTTCGAAAACACTTTTTGTTCAAAGTGGTAATTTTTCATTCAGCTGGGATATAACGATTTCTTCAGAATATTCTCTCGTATGTGCGATCGTCCAGCATTTAGTGCTTCTTTTGTGAGAACAACGCACTTTGTGGAGCTCTTCATCAGAACACCATCACAGCGAATGATGCAACAAAAACATACTATTCTATTTTATCGTCTGCAGCTCATGATTTCATTCTGCAAGAAACATTACCATGCCCATTGTTCGGTCACAGCAACACTTGCGTGAATCCGGTGACGTAGTTTAATAAAGCAATAAAGTAAAACCGTTGGAATCATCAAAACCAGGGGTCACCAACCTTTGTAAAACTGTGAGCTACTTCTTGCGTACCGATTAATGCGAAGAGCTACTAGTTTAATACACACTTCTGAAATAAAAACTTCGCTCAATTTACTTTCAATTACTTTAATGTGAAGACATTGATCGTGCTAATGTTATTTTTAGAACAGGCACGCGGGCGACCTACATGGTCCTTGCGGGCGACCTGGTGCCCGCGGACACCACGTTGGTGACCCCTGATCAAAACAATGCTCACGTGTTCATGTTTTATTTCTTATATGCGTTATTTAGTTGTCGCGGATAGCTATAATATGTTTCAATCACGTTTTGATATAACGTGATTCTTTCACTTAAATTGTTTTTGCAAATCGCTAGCACCACTAAACAAGCAATGCTATGGCAAGTGATACCTATAGTACCAACCAAGTATATCAATATAAAATGCACACACTGCCACTAACTAGTACTGAGAGCAAAGTACTGTGAGCAGAACCACATATTTAAGACCCGCGCGAGCCAAAATTTCGGCGCAAGGATTTTCCAAGGGTTTTCCCCAGCACTTTCAACCATAAGTCGCCAGTCGATTGAGCTAGAGAGCTGTGGAAAGCCTCAAAAGATCCGGTCAGGCAAGTATAGTAATCTTCGATTGAAAAAAACTTGGAGGTTTTGGACTTGGGATTGTTTGGGAGGTGACATATTAAGTGGGAGTATAGATTTGGGCTTGTTTGGTACCTGACCTAGGGCTCCAAACACCTAGGCCTGATTCTTTGTTGTTGTTTTTGTAATGAAACTAGGCATTCGCATCTTTTGGGCCCTTCATTGGCCTCTAGCCTTCTAGCGTGGTTAGGAAATTATGACCTTAAAAGGACAAACACAGAAAATTAACCCCTAGGGAATTTAATTAATTACTTAAAGATTTTTTGTCATACCTTGCAAACCACAAACGCAAGAAAGCCACTAAGAGCTCAAAAGATGCAGATTGTAGCCAAGTGTCATTTATCAAAAACAAAAAATTAGCCCTAGGGGGTGGGAGCCCTGGGTCAGACAACCTTGGCCAAACAAGCTTAAACCTGCACTCCCTCTTAAAATGTAACCGCCCAAACAACCTCAAATTCAAAACCTCCAATTTTTCAAAAGTATCGTCCAACCGGATTTCTTGAGGTTTTCCACATCTCTAGCACAATCAGCTGGCGAGTTATGGTTGGAAGTGTTTGGGAAAATCCTTGCGCCAAAATTTTGGCACGCCCGGGAGCCAAAGGGTTTATAAATACTTTACTTTGAATCCACGGCTTCGAATCAGTCTTTGACGTCAGCGGAACAGTGAGTTGTCGTGAAGCCGCGCATTGGTTTTCGTTACAAGATCCAATGTAAAGTTCATATCCTGAAATCCACAAACATTTGTCAGCAATTAGTGGAGATCCCAGGTCTGCAGCATTTCACAGCTGCTTCTTCGGGGCGCACGTTGAAGCGCAACGTGGGAGAGCGTGCCTGCGGTTGTCCATGAGCGGAGGTCTACACCAGTGGTCTCCAACCTGTGGGTCGCGACCCCACTTGGGGTCGCCTTAATTTTTTCCGGGGTCGCTGTAACTCGCCATATGCTTGCTGTTTTAGTACAAGTTAGGTGTGCTTAAACTGGTTTC
>Ga0210059_1007357_pt1 | contig 17502 bp, 10 predicted proteins | sample Ectturendosymbi2_FD_188042 | JGI IMG/M metagenome (GOLD analysis project Ga0210059, IMG submission 188042) | Ecteinascidia turbinata endosymbiont from Florida, USA - Sample 2 (SPAdes) (version 2) | ecosystem: Host-associated > Tunicates > Ascidians > Unclassified | place: Key West, Florida...
CCACACCAAGACGGGTCCAAGCAAGGTCTGAGATGTAACTAATCAGGCCACCTGGTCTTTGTTCGGACTTTGGACCGCTTCCACTTGGGTGTGGCCTGCAGAACCTGCCTCGCCAATCTTTCCCGGAATATTACGTTAACATAGCTGAAACAACGTAGCTGAGATCTCTCTATTCGGAGAAGTGGTTCGACATTCAGGGCGTCATGAACTTCATAGCTGCGCACTTTTCCACGAAATGTCACGACATGAACTTTTTGAAGAAATTTTATCTTAGCCGCTTGTAGCCTACTTGAGATAGCACACCCCTTTCAGTCATTACCCAAAATTTATCACCATGAGGATAAAAGGTGAGGATAGGAGCAAAGTCCACAAAAAGTTGAGTGTGTACCACTTTCTAATGATACAATTCAGCGAAGGATTGAAGATGTAACAATAAATGTTGAGGGGCAAGTTCAGTACCGTCGCCAAGGGGAGGTTTTTGGGGGCTTAGCCCCCCAAACAAAGCTCTAAGTCCACCCAAATTGAAATATGAAGCACTATAAATCAGTTGAGTTTTTGCCAATATTTAGAATGTCAAGCCCGCCTCACAAACCCAAAGCCCTCCCCGCGATAACGCAAGGACCCCCTATTGAAAATTTTCTGGAGACGGTTCTGGGCAAGTTATAGACGAGTTAAAGAAGTCAAGTTATTTTGCTATTGAAGTTCACAAGTCAATCGACATGAGTAATTCTGCCATTTTTTTGTGTTGCGATCGGAAATCCCGAGCGGCGTATGCGCAAAGCTTCGCAATGTGGTAGCAAGCAACAATGGAGTTCACATGCCACGATCACTCTATTATTGCTTGTTCGCGCCACATATACTTATGGTGTTGTTCTTCACGCACATCCCGTTCGTGGTGAATCACACATTCAACGCAACACCACCGGAGAGGTTGCAACATTTGTTTCGTGTTTTACATGGAAAAAGAAGGTTTGAAGGACAATCGCGTCCGAGATGCTTAGAGTTCTTAATGAATACTTTAGTGAAAAAGGTATAGGCTGGGAAACTGTCTTAGAGTGTGCACAGTTGGAGTTGTAAGCATGAGTGGTAATCATCTTGGTGTAGTTGCAAAAGTAAAAGACGTAGCGCACTACGCAATGTTGTTTATACTCATTGCATAGTCCATCCGTAGCATTTGACTGCAAAAAAACTGCCAACGGTTTTGAAAAACGTCCTAAATTACACGGTGAAAATTGTTAATGAAATTAGAAGTCGATCCTTGAACTCCAGAGTATTCAAAACACTGTGTGAGTTTGGATTCGCAGCAAGAACATCTTCTCCACACAGAAGTAAAATCGCTGTCAAGAGAACGAATTCTTTCGCGTCTTGTTGAGCTCAAGGAAGAAACAAAACACGTTTTAAGAAAAAGGAACTCTCCATTAACAGAATTTCGTGTGTGTGAAATGTGGATGACTAAGCTTGCATATTTGGAGAATATATCTTGCCATTTTAACACAAATATCTTCGCACTGAGAAACAAGACAGACGCCTTTGAAAATAAGCTGGGAGTTTGGCAGAGCTTTGTACAGAAGAGAGATATTTCCGACTTTGAGGGGTTTTGTAACAAGTGTTGATGTCAATGCTAAAGACTTACTAGACATTGTAAGTCAACATTTGGAAGAGCTAGCTAGCAATTTTGACTATTATCTACCCGAACATGAGGATCCTAAGAATGGAAAACTTTGGACCAACAATCCTTTCGTTGACGCTGTAAGCACGTGTGCACTTCATCTCTGTGAAGAGGAAGGTCTGCTCAAATTGTGTTGTGATACTACTTTGCTGTCCAGATACGAAAAAGAATCACTCTTTCAATTCTGGATACCACTTGCAACGAACATGGGTTTCTCAGTCGCAAAGCAATCAAATTTTTAATGAGATGTTCTTACTTACTGTATGCGAGAAAACTTTTCATCACTAGCTTTAGTCCAAACCAAACAGAGATATCGTGTGGATGCCGACGCAGAAAGCAGTCTTTTCTAAACTCTATTGCAGCCACGTTTATCTCGCATACTAGCAATGAAACACCATCAAGTTTCACATTGGAGCTTTGATCAATAACTTTGATTTTTCTATATTTACCAAAGTAATGCATTGACTTAAGTATATGGCAGCTTTGGTAAACAAAATGATTGCGATAATCTGTTGCACTCATTACGATTGCAAGTTACAGGTCCGGAAACATTTCTGTGCTTTTGCGGGTTCGCTGGTGTAAAAAAGTTGAGGACCACTGGTCTAAACCAACTTTGTCCAGCCCGTGGCCCGCAGGCCGCGTGCGGCCCAGTCGAAGGTTTTGTGTGACCCAGTTTAAGTTTTCGCAATTGTGATGTTTCATTTTTTCACACGAAACTAAGAAAAAAACATTTTTTGCTGAAAATTTAATAAAAAATTCTCAAATTTAAAAATTCAAGGGATGGCCTTGGCCCCCTTGTCTTCCTTCCGACGCCCATGGTCCTCAGTGTCACTTTATCACGTTTGTACTGGGAGGATTCTGCATAATGGGAGATTTTCACGTGTCCACTGCATTTTTGTGCAAAACTTACTTTTAGTGTTCTGAATTCTACCCTTGTTCCATTGGCACTAAACTTGCCTATGTCACACTTACGGAGTGGCTAAAGGTGCCAAACAGTCGTTACCACTGCAATTGGGATTCGAACACTTTCAGTACAGTATTTTAGACCAAACTTTAGTTTGTTGAGATCAAAGCAAGTCAATTAATGTTCGGCTCTAGATATGACAGTGACAAATTTTTGATTCAGTGAGGAATTTCGGTTGGACATAGCTGGTCAGGTGGCAAAAACTAAGGCTTCTTTTTGCGGCAAATATTATGCCCACTGTTTCCGAGCAGTTAAAGATAATTCCATAAGCATACTCGCAGAATTTGTTAGAGACCTGACAGTCTTGCCAAGAAAGGACAAAGTCTTAGGCGTGTACCATGTCTCGTAATATAATGTATAAAACGTGTTTGCATAACCGAAAGCTAATCCAAACACGTTTGCCATGGAAGTTTCTCGGAACTCAGTTTTTCCTCAAATAAAATCAGGATACCGAAAGAAGTGAGCCATCTCGAGAAAATAATTTGCCTGTACCGCTGAAACATGTAGTATAGACAGAAATAAAGGATTTAAACAAATGTTAACAGCTTTGGACCAATTTTAGTACGAGTAGAGTTCTAGGTTCAGCTCAAAATCATCTTCTGTTGTGTTTTCGTTCAATGCATTGTGCATCCGGGCAGAGAATGTCAGAAACGGAATTACCTGTTAATATGGAATTCGTAATCAACTTCTTGATGCAATACAACAGCGCTTGTGTTAAAGTTGTTGGTGAATTAAGAATAAGACAGACTTCAACGAACCACGCCTAACATTCTTTGGAATTATCAAACACTTGAGCTGCTTTTGCAAAGATGCTAACAAGTTGGTAACACCTCAGCTTATTAGTGTCCAACTATCAGTTTGAGATTATGTTCTCAGTTAATCTTTTGGGCTTTCTGCTGTTTGTTAACTGCCAGCATCTTAAGTTAATACACATCGTGTACAATGCAAAGTTATTTCGAACCAAGCAAGGTTTGTTACAGAAATCAAACTTAATTTGTAGTTATAGTAACTCAGAGGCAAAAATAATTAAAACTTTTCGATCAGTTTAGAAAGCAATCCAAACATTCTCCGAATCGAAATTCCCGATTGATACGAACAGTCAAAACATAGGAAGGAGCTGAGACTATACTAGTTTTATGTCGCTTTGCTTTAGGTTGCCCTTGTTTGGCTTCATCGTGAAGTGTCGTCGGCAAAAACGAGCTCACGTAGAAAACAAGTCGAAGACGATAAAAAGCAAAGATAGACAAAATGCAGTCAGTCGAAACCAAAGCGTGAAGGAATGCTTAGTGGACCCTTCTGCACAAGCTGCCTCTGTTGTATCGAAAGGTATCCATTGTACTGTTTGAAAGTATTACAACCAAGAGGCAATACAGTATTGATAGAATTTCTAAACAATTTTCGCTGCTGTTTAATGAGTGTCTGGGCCTTCGGCAATGTCAACATGTCTTGAATTGCAATACGTAAACAGATCTTCTGTGGCTCAATTTATACCTCAAAAAGGTCGTAAATTTTGTACAAAACATCTTTTCGTGAGTCAGATACCAATGAAATCTTGCCAATGTTTTTAAAATACTATTTCTTCCACCAAGCATTCTTCCCAGAAGGCAACCACAGGTTAACACAGTGGGAAACTGACCTAAAGCTCAGTTCAGACGTTTTTTGCCGGAACCGCGTGATTATGTGACGGCCTGCAGCGCACAGTCGTGGACGGCAATCTCTCCTGGTACAAAACAGAAAAAAGAAAATGCTTTGTTGATCCCAATGGTCGTTTAGCAAAGACCTATCGGCACGATCGACGCTGTGGCAGCTTTTTACGTTGCAACTGTGGTAGCTGCCAGAATAACGAAACTTTTTCAATAAAAAAATTGATACTGTATGTTGATTCCGAATCGACATTCGAGTTTTCAGTAAGCTAAACTTGAGCTCACGTCAACCATCTCACGTGACGATCGCACGCATGACTGCGGGGTGTGCAAAAATCTTGTTGCGGTTGTTGTTATCACACTGCCTTCTAAATTCTGAGCAATGCAGCTAAAACCATAGTTCATTCGGAGGAAGTCAGAGACGGTTGAAATGACATGATTTTATCACATGTTTTAGATTTTTTGAAGGGCCAATAAATCAATTTCCAACTGCTGCTTTTCGTTTAGCGTTATCAAGGACAAACTGCAGCAATAGAATATATAATACGACAGTATTTTGATGACTACCACACGTGTTACTGACGTTGTTGAGTACTTTCGAGTTCCATATCACATTTGGTTGAAACCAAAGCTGCAGAAGTGGTACGTGCGAGTGCAGTAGAAAATATTGGCATGTGAGGTATGTGCTTCGGCATGGGAGCCATTTCGATTAACTTCTGATGCGAGAAAACAAATTGGAGCAACTAATTACCTATTCTAACTCCTAGGAATAGGAAGGGTTTTACTACTGGTCTTGACGGCAGTAGTATTTATTTCACGACGCAGCAGAAAGCAGTTATTTCTTTTCCACAATTCTGTATTTTATTGTTGCGCCGTCGTTACAGGACGAGCGCTGAATGTGCTTTTTTCAACAAAGTGGAATATGTGTACCAGCGTATAGCAAGCTGAGTCTTGCACAGCCCCTGACAGGAAGCGGCACGCTCGTACAAGTCCGAAAACTTAGAAAATGTTAGAGGTCAGCCTGACCAACCAATAAGAAAGCACCGCTTTGACTGAAATTACTGCACAACGTGCAACGAAACGAATGTCAGATGGCCTGGAAAGAACTTCTTACGGAAGAAAAGTTAGAGTCGTGAATGCATGTATTCGCTGGATTGACAAAAAACTGGCAATGATTACTCGCCAGCTAAGCTCGTGACCTTAATATTTGAAGTAAAAGCGCTTCATTATCAAGAACACTACATAAATGATATCGGTAGGAAAAAAGACTCAGTTGCTGCACAGTACGTCACAACGTTGTATTGTTAAATGATGAACTGCTGTAGGCCACCAACGTACGTCAAAAATATTTTTGGAACGTTTCTGAGACGCAGACTGAGCTTTTTGACTTTAAAACTGTGCTTTAGCAGTTGAAAGTTTGCCACAGAGAATTTGTTTAACCCGCTTGCAATATCCGAGACAGGTCAGCTGATGTATGTTCGCACAAGTCAGTGAGTAAATAGTGCCTAAAAGTACTGGTTGAAAAACATTAATGTTAAATAAAAGGGAAGCCATGGTATATTTGCTGAATGTCAAAACCAATTATTTTTTATTCAGAAGACGCTTGTCCCAATGTATGCCTTCTCAGTTGGTTATTTTTTCAAACGGTCGTCTGGTTAATAGCAATGCTTTAATAACTGTCGCAAATTTGCATTCAGCCTTTTCACAAAACTTTTACATTGTTTTCTTTTGTTTGAACAAGCTGTTTGCTTGTGGTCTACATCCAGCACCCTTATTTGAGGTGCACAACGGTGTTTGACACGGCTGGTAGGACATGCTAGAAAGGCGGTGAGAATTTTAACAGGAGTTTCACAGTGTCCAGCAGCTTAAGTCCATGTTCCAACACAGAGCTTTAAGCTGTGGAAAGTTATTCAATCTTGAAGTGGTTGACTAATCAACTTGTAACTTTGTAATAGATCACCTTGCTTTTCCTTTGGAAAAGATTGAGCTTTTCAGTCTCTTTTTATGCATCAGCGAACTTGCAGATTTCAGCACTGAGGATCAGTTGAGTTTCGTGAAATCGATTTTATATTAAAGATATTTTTTGACTGATTCAACTTCGTCGCGTTTGTGGAGACTAGTTACTCTTTTTATGCGGTTTGTTTATAAGTCTCTCCAAAAAAGCACCTTTGATTAAGGCAAGATTTTTCTAACTTTCGAAGAGAAAATTCTGCAAAGCAAAAATTTTGGCACGTTTTACAAAATTAGCGTGTTATTGACCCACCAGTTTATTCTTGTGTGCAAAGCTGAAGCTATAGCACAAATATTGTAGCATAGTTGATAGAAGAAAATGACCAAGCAACTTTGGTTGTGCTACGACGGAATTTCCGCTGGAGACACAGTCAAACCATCTCCACAAACGTGACAATACAAATGATACAAAGAACTCTGAGGGCATGAAGTGTGATGGCGATGATTTGACATACGCCACATTAACTGATAATAATGATATTGACAGTGACGATTCCTGTGCTACAATCGCCATTTTTATTGCCTAGAATTTGAGCTAATTGCTCTTGATCAGTGGGTCTCAAACTGTGTGCCGCGGCACACCAGTGTGCCGCGAGAGATCCTCAGGTGTGCCGCAGAACTTTTAGGAATTTTTGAAAATAACCAATTCGTATTACAGAATGCAGGCAAGCATGCGAGACTTGAATGCACACTATCCATTAGGAAACTGATAATAATGTGGTATTTGCCTATTGCCTTGGCGTCACGTTGTAACTGCTATGTAGTATTGTATTTTGAAACAAGACGTCCCGCCTTTCACCATGCTGACTTTAACACTGAGCTAGGGCTAGGCTAACAGGAAAACAATGACAGAAATTAAAAGCAAAAAACGAGAGAGACTCTTTAAATTTACGACGAAATACGGGCGTGCGTGGCAATGACGGAACCTCGCTTCAATCTAATTTGTTCCCAGAAACAGGCACACCCATCGCATCAAATTTTTTAAAGCAACTTTGTTTTGTAGCGTGGCGCGAATTTTTTTATTGTCTTAGTGCGCCGCAAGCTGAAAGACTTTGAGAATCACTGCTCTAGATGTACGAGCAAGTTGGAAACTTTGGCAAACAAACCAACTCATCCGTTGAAAAGATACTAACAGAGAGCACGCATGAAAATGATAATAAAGCTGCGCCGCGCAAAACGCACGAGACCGTAAGGTCCAGTTGCAACATGAAGAAACACCTGAGACGCCTGGATGCGCATCACTAAAAAGCAGTGGCGTGCAGACGGAGGGGTCTAACGGGGGCATCCAAGGCAGGGGGGCATTCGTAAATTCATTATCATTTCACTATAAATGCCATAATCAAAACAAAGCGGACAGTACAGTGAACAAAAACCGAGACATCTTCCACTTACTTGCTCAAAGTTGGATTCATGAGTAAAGGACGCTTCATGTTTCGATGGAGTCTTGTCTGTTTGGTTTCATTTTTAGTGACCATGTGGATTGTGTCACAGGAGTATATTATGCGTGACTATTTGGCAATAGATTCTTCGCTTTGAATTGTGGTAAAAAAATAAAAATAATACACTAAATTTGTCAGAAGGAACATCGTTCGGAGCTGTTAAAATATTTTCGGCTCCAAGCAGGCCCGCAACCACAAAGGGTCAACCTGGAAAATGCCCCCCACGAAATTTTCCAAAAGATATGTTTGTGTCAGGTACAGCAACAAGTTACATCATTTTGCCCCCCCCCCACGAAAAGATCAATGGCCAATTACGAAACGTATTGATTTTTGTGGAGAGCGCCAACGTTCTTCTTGAAACACACTTCACTTTTTCTCGCCAAAACTGCCGTGCAAAACTCTGTACCCTTGCACGTACGTTTCACAACCAGAGCTGCTGATAAAATTTTTTGGTAAACCCCATGCAGACTCATTAAAAAATCCCTGCTTGAACAGAGAACCCCAGTTAGGAAGGTACACAAAATTTCGTGAATCTTTCTACTATCGAGGCATCAGTCAGCCAAAGAGAGGTACTAGTGGGTATATATCTTTGCTAACAAACTGTAAAAACGAATATTTTCCAGATAACAAATGTATATCACAAATTCCATGAAAAGTACAAGCTCACAAATGTAGGATCCAAGTTCTTTTAATCACAAAATAAAATGAATCGTTCCTCAATTTTACTTGCAAAATGAGCAGCAGGTCTCCAGTTACTTATGCACAAATAGCGAAGGTAATCTCAAGATATTTTAATCACAAGTAATAAGAATTCTTCCTCATTTTATCTTCCAAAATCAGTGGCAGGTCATGTCTTTGTCTTTTAAGCCTAATTTTCTATTTCTTGCTCACTGCACCATCCATGCCATTTGTAACTATTTTTGTTTGATTCCAAGCTAGTATGCCTGATTCGTTCTGGTGCTAGCCTTACAAGCAATCTGGTTTTGACTGTTACTGCTTTCAAAGAGCTAGCACATCTGTTTTTCATGCAATTTTTCTGTGAACAAATTCTTTCTACATTTGCATAAGAGTATGATGAAAAGGTCACACTTGTCATGATATATGGTAACAAATAAAATCATATCCTATCTTAAATCATCGCTACGCAGTAAATTTATATATAAAAAAACAGATCTTCGGAAGAAAAACCCAGAAAGGCGTTGAAACCCCCAGACCTGGGAGCAAATCCCGGATTTGGCATCGCTGTTTCAAACGTTCAAGTCCATTACTACTATTGCATAACGTGGTACGAAACTTGTACAGCTTTTTAATTGTCTTAATTCTCACTTGAGATAAAATTTTTTTGCCGTACTCCTTTTGCACGTGGCAAAGGCCTTGTCAGGTAGTTTTGCCGTTCCTGTATTTCTCACATTCCTCAATACTAGAATTTGTTAAGGGGGCATGCAATCAAGTTTTCTCCCCGGGCATCATCAGATCTCTGCACACCCCTACAAAAGCACATTTATTGCTCGACATTACATACGAGTACGTTTGTGCTGATTTCTCAGAATGAGTTTTGCAATTTGAACGCAAGTCTGTGCGGAACCTACGGGCCACGTCAGAGTTGTAGGTCGGGCCGGGATTTTCGGGTCAGGCCGGGTTCGGACTTAAACTTGTCAAAATGTATCGGGGCCCATTTCGGGCACGCAGAAATTTTTTTTCGCAACAACGGAAACTTTTGCTGCCAGGTACTGTTGAAGCAATCGAGTTGAATAAATCTACAATAAAAAAATGATTAACTGCGAATGATTCAGTCAAGTTTAGTTTGCTACATTAACAACAGCCCGCAGTTGCGCGCATATCTTGATTCACTGGCTAAATTTGGCTTTCGGGCCTAAATCGGGTTTATGAAATACATGTCGAACTCAGGCCGGGTTCGGGCTTGTGATTTCGGGCTCGGGCCAGGTCCATGCTTCAAAATGAGGACCGTTTCAAAATGAGGACCGCGACCCTGGGCCACGCAGCAGATGGGGCCGCAGAAATGGTTCGCGTGGACGTATGCTTGGAGCGCTGGTCTTCGAAGCGATACAGTTTCTCGAATATCGAAACTGTTCTGCTGCGCACAAAGCAGACGCTTCACTCAATGAAGTACATTGATTGTCAGGATGGGTGTGATATTCCGGCGAAATAAGTTGTTACGCACATAATAACTCTTCAGCTACGTACATTGGCCTCACTACGCTTTTAGATGTTCCACGTAGACTGTGTCTTTGGTGGAAGCCAATCAATCGCATTATATTGACTATACCGCCGGTCGTATAAACCATGTGAACTGCTAGAGTAGTGGCTCTCAACCTTTTCTGAAGCAGGCCCCACTTTTGTTTTCAAACGAATCTCAGGTCCCACCAGAACTACTACATGTCAAAGTATTTGTTTTTTCTCCGTCACTACACTGCTTACTATCATGGGCGTCGGGAGGATTTTTTCCATGGGAGGGCCGCAAGGGCATTTTTCCAAAATTTTTCTAGGGGCGGGCAAAAGTGGCAAAATTTGTTTTTTTCCCACTCGAAACTAAGAAAACAACGTTTTTTGCAGAAATTTAAAAATCCAGGGGCCGGCTCACCCGTCTCCCGTTCCGACGCCCATGCTTACTATGTGAAATGAATTACAGATCTACAAAGTTTTCTCAAATTCATTGCGATGCTCAATAACATTGTTAATGGGAGCTCTGCGCTTGATGCTGGTTACATATCTGTTTGATTCGAGGTTCTAGTTTAGTCAGTTTCGATCTCAAATCACATTTGCTGGTTTCCAGTTGATTTCTCTTAGCACGCAGCAACTCCACAACAACACTAAACCCACATTTCGACCAAACAAGATGACGGAAATCTTATCAGTAGGGTCATTTTTAATGACCTAAAAACACTTGATAGTATAACTTTATTTATCAAAACATATGACTTCATACGACCAAACAAAAGTTACTGAGCTAGAACATACATCTACTGTGCAAAGAAGCATTTCCAGCAAAAATACGCGTTAGAGATGGTAGCCTATGTTTTGTTGAAGCCCCACGAAAATAAAGAGCTCAAAATATGACCAAATATTTTTTCTAAGCAAATTGAAAACATGCATAGACATTGGTTTATTTCTTTTGGGCAGCAAGAGCATGCATATTAAGCAGTGTATTACATTTCATCCAAATAACTTCACCTACGTCTTTGTCAACATTCGCAGTATGCCCAAGTGGGTTAAATGTGCAGGATGCAGCTTAGACCTCGCGATATAGCAGATTCACCCGATATTTTGAGATTGGTTTAATGGTTTCCTTGTTGAATTAGGTTGAAAATATGCAAAATATGACACTATGACCTAACATGGAAAATATGACTTTATAACTTTTGTTATAAACTTCGCAGGGGTGCGATTTTTGTTATAAAATTCGTTTCATAACTTCCTGAAGCACAGAAAAAAATATGACTTTTATGACTATAAATGGCCCGACTTATCAGTTTTTGCCTTGCCAAAGTATTCAAGTGAGGGTATTTCTTTTCGCATTCCTCGGACAGCCACATTGTGGTTCCTTTGATCTTGAAAAGGGTTTTCACAGATTCATCTTTTTGCAATTCACATAATTCCTGTTGGCATTGTTCTGATACCGCAGGTAAATCTACTAAAAGTGGTTGAGTCAACCAAGAAAATAACTCCATTGCTTCCACGTCATGAAATCTTTCCTTGAAGTTATCAGCATTTCCACATGTGCAGCAAAAATTGTATTTGCCTATCTACTGACATCACATTTTTTTAACCAAGAAAATTGGACATAGCGTTTTGACAAAATATTTGTTTCTGCACAAACTGAGAAATGTCACAAATCGAAATGTCTTTGTTTTTCATCGCCAAGTGTTACATTGACTCCTTGGAGCTTCAAAGCACGGCCTACTTAAGATAGGACGTTCTTCAAAGAACAAACTTTCTCAAAAATATTCGCTAACTAGCTCACATAAACTTTGCCATCTGTGATCATCAGGAAAATCGTTTCAGATTCATCCTCCAAAACTCACTGAATGGTGCAAATAGCTCCATAAATATTTTAGGCAGTTTCCCTTTGATAGCCACAAGGTGTGGAGTAACAATCTCCTATGATCAGTGGCGCAACTGACGGGGGCAGGGGTTCGAACCATCACCCTGGAACTGACGGGGGCAGGGGTTCGAACCATCACCCTGGAACTGACGGGGGCAGGGGTGCGAACCATCACCCTGGAACTGACGGGGGCAGGGGTGCGAACCATCACCCTGGAAAGATAAATCCACTTAGCTTATATTTCGGTATTTAGTGGTCTTTTGGTTTTCAGTAGATTGTTGTATTTTTTCGTTTTTTGGACGTTTTTCGGAGTGTTTCTGCTGAGTTCGGGTTTTAGATTAGTGTAGACATCCTCCACATCTGGATTCACTATCATTTCTCAATTTTTTGCTGAATGTTGGCCGGTGGGCCCCCTCCAGCTGTGATTTCCCCTGGGCTCAAATCTCTAGTTACGCCACTACCTATGATCTGCGTGGATAGCTTCACAAAAACTCTGGAACAGACTTTCTGTTTCGGGATTTGCTTTCATGGAATTGATACATTTGATCATAGAATATAGTATTTCGTGCAGTTTAGGAGCAACATTTTTGCAACTAAATTTTCCCTGTGGATAACACCATGCACAACTAACATGGTTTGATTGTCGTCCTATAAAAGTAAACAAGTGAACCAGCTTTATATCTACCAATCAGTTTGATTGTGAGCAAGTGCATTTTTATTTTGTATTCCCACCAAAATTGGTTTATAATGTCTTCGACCTCCACCCCCCACCAAAATTTTGCCACGCCCCTCGTTGAGAACCACTGTGCTAGAATAATCTTGGCAGCGTTTATCCGAATCGTTTCAATTGACGTCTGCTCGAACCACGAATATCTGAGGAATGCAGACAGAACAGTTATGAAAAATCATGTCTTTCACTCCACCACATGCCCACCCATTTTTTGTGCTGTTGTATTGACGAAGAAGGTAAAGAGTTCGAACCTACGAACGCCGTTATCACGTTTTGGTTAACGCTTAAAAAAAACACCGGACAAACCAATCTGAAGCCCGCATTCCTGCTTGTGCGTGCGAGACTGCGACGCTGTATTCTGTCATCGCGTATATTTTTTGTGTGACCCTGAAATGGACACAAAAGAAGGTCCAACTCTGTTCCATCCTTGAGATCTGTACGTGTCACGAAATCTACTAGGAGCACGTTCTTGCTTAGCATAAGCTTAAGTCGTTGCTTTGAACAGTACAATAAGCCATACGGGGCAAACGACCTGTACAGTTGGCACAACGTGAGGTCAAGAATACATAGATCGTGCGCCAAAATAGGCGTAAGAATACGTTGCCAAGAGTGATTAAGAAGATAAGATAATCAAAAATGTGTGCAATGCACACAAAACAGTAGGTTAAAGTCATTTTCAATCCAGAACAACTGCATTCAACAGCGTTTTGAATGCAGGGTAACTGCAAATGAAATATTTTAATTCTTGTAAATGACTCAGAGGTTTATTACACAACTATAAATTTGGTCTGGTTTTCCCTTTAATTTGGTAAGGCATTGCATCGAGTCAAAGGAAGCCGACATTCAAAAACCGCATATTGGCATTCAATAGAAGGGAGTCGTTTGAGGTGGTGAAGACCCTTTAAGCGCTGTCCAAAATGTTGAAAACAAGCCACTTGAATATTTTTCGACGCTCTGCACTTCGCCACAGTTGCGTTCCGTTTATCAAACAAAACTTCTGGTTATACACATGGCATCAATCGTTCTTAACTGAAATACGCAATATTGGTCAGTACATTAGCTTCAGGCTATCTGTAGTGAAATGAATTAATCACGGAGTGCTACCACCATTGTATTTCATATTCTGAGGAAAAGCTTCAGTTCAAGGTATTTCAACAGCAAACCTGTTGCGTTTGCGCTGGCTTTAGCTGTTTGATTTAGCGATATTAGTATATTTACCACCGTTACTGAGCAAACCGAAACAACAGCCGTAACAGTTGATAACAATGGAGCAATTATGCTCGGATAAAGAGGCAAACATCTTTCAACATGAAGCCAGTGGATAGTATTCAGACAAAGTCTGGTGGTTCTTTTGACAGTGGTATTAGAATGTTTGCAAAGGTCTTAAAACACACTTTGCTATGCCAACTACAAATTTAATATGTTTCGAAACTGCGATTAGTGGCAAATGTGTGTTTTCTACAGATAATATGCAATGCTTTGTTCTGTATTTACAATTTTCGCTTACCTCCGCGTAATTTTGCAACATGGTATCACTCTCCAAAACAGTCTAAAGAAGAAGTAAACTTGCAACATTCATACTCCAAGTTTCTGTATTGACTGTTGAGAACTAACGGTACAGATGCTTTTCACTCATGCGCCGATCACATAGTTCAACATACGCCTATTTTTTAATCGAAGCGGCTTGTTAGAAGTTTGTGTGGAATTTTGCTGGCTGTATATAAGACAGTATGGTCAGCTGACGCATTTGGCAGAGCAACATTGGATTGTTAGACTGAAAGCAAACAACAGAAATTAGGATCACTGCAAAATCACAGAAGATGTGTTTCGTGCTGATAAGGCAAAAATTCCGTTTTTATTTTTACCCACTTATTATGCGACAAGCATTGAAGAAGTTGGATTTTAGGAAAATCACCATTGTTACTGCGAAAAATCTAAAATATAGGAGACATTAACAAAAATTTACTGCAAGAGAAATATACAGATATCTTGCACAGTTAGAATTTACTCAACTCAATGTTCAATTGTTGGTACAATGTTGGTCCTACTTCAGCTCTTGATTGATAGATTTGCACTTTGTGTCAGCTAGACCCACTTGGAATAAATAGTCGATTTTAGTTTGTCCGTGAAATATTTGGGTGTCGAGAAAAACCATTGCTGCGTTATATATTTTCTTGCCTGGATATGATAGACATTTAGGTTGATTACCAGAAGTGGTATTCGTTTCAGACTCATGAAATAACGTGCAGTACTTTGATCTCTAACATACATTCAAAAATGGCGGAGTCAAGGCAGAAAATGTCACTTCTAGGACAACACGTGAGGAAATACCGCAAGGGCCGCCGCACGTTTTTCAACAACCCGCTAACAACTTTGGCCTGATTCACTGCGCGGATGTTCAAACAATTCTGAAGGCACGCGCTGTGCTTTTGTATCTACAACTGACCATACAGGACTGCAATGCAGTTGTAAGGGACCGACCAGTTTAACTTACCGAGTTTCAAGAGCTCTTTGTTGACAATGTAAGCGTTCCAGGCAACTTTCTGTTTAAACGAGACATAAAGTTTAAAATATTGACCTACCTTGCCAGGTTCCGTGTGAGACCACTCTGCCCTTTCATTAAACGTAAGATATTTTGATTGCAAACGACGAAGTGTGAAAAATTCGACCTTACTCAAGTATTTCAACACATGACGAAAACAATGTAAAATGAAGACGTTGTTTGTTTGTAGAGATATAGGCAAATAGCTATCTCCGCTCGTTTTGTAAAACAAATCAGTGGTACTTCGCGTGTTCTGTGTGCGTTTGCTTAGTGCAGTAATTCATTTTGTTACCTGTACGTTGCAAATATGGAAACACAATTTTATCTTATGTCTAATTTTAATCTATACCTAAAGCTGTAAGTTTGACCTTAATTCCACATCGTTTTCAAATTCTTTAGTAAATCTCGCTATGGCTTTCTTTGAAGTTTGTGGACTTCTGTTTGCAAGCAATAGTGAGATCAACCCTGGCATGTCAAGACGCAGGCCAGCTCTGTAGAAAGGCAAATGTGTCTTACAAAATCAGACAAAACATTCAATATTTTGACCAGTGTTGTCCAAACATTGAAAACACTTGTGGGTAATCAAAAACAAAAGTGCGGTGTTTGAGCAACAGTTGACTAAATACATAGTTTGCGTTACAAAACTAAATTATAAGTTTTCTATTTTTGAATGCGTGACGGCGTTAAATAACTTGTTTTTGACAGAAAGATTCAACCTTCACATTCTCGACACTGATGTTTGTTACTAGATTTTTTGATATTGTTTCAATTTCACTGAATGCGTCTTTAGAGGTGACGTTGTACTTGTTTGATGCAAAATTACACTATTACACAGCAAAACAATTTTTCACCACATCACAAACTTTCAATACAGGAACACCAATCGAATCTCAGAGTGGGTGGTTCATCCCTTTCGTCGCTGATATTCAAACACAAAACGATCGTTAATATGTAATATAGCGCAAATGATTCCATACTACTCCCATGGGGCGTCGGAAGGAGTGGCATGTGGTCAAGGCCCTCCTCTAGCCTTTGAAACTTGAAATTTGATGTTGAAATTTTCACCACTGTTGGCCACCCTGGAAAAAAAACTTTTGGCCACTTTTTGGATACCCCGGCAAAAATTTTGGACACATTTGGCGACACCTGGAAAAATCCACTATTGACCTCCCCTGGAAAAAAATCCTTTCGACGCCTATAAACTTAACATTTATGTATCGCTGGTGTATTATATTATTTTCTTTCGTGAAGATGGCTTATGACTAAGTCGAAACGTCAAAAAAAAACATGTTCTCAATATTTGTAGCTATGCTGTTCATCATCCCAAAATATTCCGTTACATAGCAAGACAACAATACTGTAATGCCACAAAACACGGTAGCACTCAGTGTACTCAGTGTGTTACAGCCAGTAACATTAGTTGTTGCGGAACTTTGTTCCTCCATGAAGCAAACAAAGCAGAAAATAACTCTTCTCCCCAGCTGCTATAGAACTAGAGAGCATATCAGGAGCTCGAAACACAGTGCAGACCGAAGCCATGAAGCCTTGTTAACCAGAGCATAATGCTGTTGCTCGTCAAAGAGAGCCAATCAATGGCGTTGCATTGATATCATCTTTGTGTAGCTCGCGTGCCAATCGTAAGCTTAACCTGAAACACAAAAGACTGCTTATGCATCTAGACATGAGTACAGTACTTGCGTCGTTCTTTATTTAACACATTATTACATAAAATTTGCGCAAATACTTAGATGTCTACCTTTCTGCATTCGTATACTCTTCATTCATGAATTTTTCATGAAAGTCATGAAGGCCTAAGCTTGCTCTGAAGCGTCTGAAATATTTTCACTTGTGTGTGTGTACAGTAATATTGTATCTATATGCACGAATGGTAATGTAATCATCTGGAAGCTTTTCTAGAAAACGTTACTAAATTAGGCTACTTGGGCGCGTGTATACAAAGAAAACTGATAGATATCTCAACTGATTATATTTAAAGGGAAACTATGATCGGTTTAGCTGTTTACGTCTGAAGCATGATGAAAATTTTCGCCAATGATTCGTCTTTTAGTACGGTACTGTTAATATAACCACTAAATTTGCTAAAAAAAACGGCATTCATCTTTAAGCAAATTGAATACTGCTATTGCTACGCTGACAGCCAAGTAGGTATCCAATTACTAACCACAGAACCTTGGAATACCTTCTTTTCTCAACTTTGATGATACATTGAGGATAATTCTGCACTGGAACATAGGTGCACGGACATGGGCGTCCGCAGAGGTGGACAAAACGGGCATTTGCCCCCCCTGGAAGTTAGGACTTACAGTAAGATCAAAAATTTCCAGAAAGCCTGAAGTTAGCAGCTATAAGTTACGGTTTAATTCATTTGATTGTTGCAATGACAGTTTAATTGCCGGTATGGCATTAACACTGCACAAGAGC
>Ga0210059_1007358_pt1 | contig 17501 bp, 7 predicted proteins | sample Ectturendosymbi2_FD_188042 | JGI IMG/M metagenome (GOLD analysis project Ga0210059, IMG submission 188042) | Ecteinascidia turbinata endosymbiont from Florida, USA - Sample 2 (SPAdes) (version 2) | ecosystem: Host-associated > Tunicates > Ascidians > Unclassified | place: Key West, Florida...
AAAAAAGCAGGTTTATACACTGCTAAACCCCAAAACCAAACCCTAAACCTGAACTGGAAACGTAAGTCGTAAACCCAAAAAGTTATAGAAACTTAAAAAGCACATAAAGAGTTCTCCCAATCTCCCATGAAAAGTGTCACCACCAGTAGGAAAGCGAAAGCAGCAATGGTGAAAGTTGAACGGATGAGCACACGCACAGTGGTCATAGACACATCCCCTCAACTAGATATAGCACGGGCTAGCACTTGCGGTCTGGCCCACCCGGAGCGAACAAGAAACTGCCCGGCCCGTCTATGCTAAACCACAACTTATTTTCTGGCCCGTGGCCTGTAATATACTGTAACCTCAAAAGGAAAGTAACAACACGTAGGTTTTCAGTTCATTGCCCTTTGGACAATAAAACCATGTAGTCTCACTGGCTATAGGTCTGCCACAACACTTTTGAAAACTATTTGTCCGCCACCTGCAACGTGACACTAGCACACGACAAGTGTGTGCTGGGCTGCACTACACTCACTAGTAACATACTGAACCTAACACCTAATCCTAAACTAGGGGTTCCCAAACTGGGGTACATTTACCCATATGCCAGTAGGGATACATTTGCCTATCTGAAGGGGTACATTTGAGGTTAGCAATAGAAGGGAAAAATGTTTACATACCTCTCCTAAGCCCAGTCCCGTCGCCACTGGGAGAGCTTAGGCAGGCTTAGTCCCCCAAAGAAAGCTCCAAGCCCCACCGAATTGAAACATGAAACACTATAAATCAGTGGAGTTTTTGTCAATTTTTAGAATGTCAAGCCATCCCACACAAGTGCAAAGCCTTTCGATTGAAAACTTTCTAGTGACGGTTCTGCCCAAACCTTGGCGACAGCCACAGACTATAAATGAAAGTACTTGTTGCTTTGATTGATTCATACATGGTTCAGTGGTTTGCATGGAAACAAGTGAAACAGAACTTTATTCAGAAAGGTAAAATGGAAAAAACAGCAGCAAAATATTTCCTTGTTAGATTTTGAAACTTTGCAAAAACAAAAATTTTCGCCTGATTGGCGAGCAGACCATAGCAGCCCGGAATGACATCACTGCTAAAAAAATTGTTAGCAGACTGCCCGAAGACTGGACTTTTAGCGGCCCGTGTCATCTCTACCCTCAATGATGTTCACTGGGCCACTAATGTCATGAACTCAGTATTATATCTCAAAAAAATGGATACGGTTCCAAACAGGTTTGAACAGCTTGTAACCTTTACTGTAAACCCTAATTCTAATTACCCTAACATTAAACCCTAACCCTAATCAAAACCCTAACTTAACTGTAAATCTGTGTCTGCTTTTCGAAAGTTTTCAAGAATGTACAGCAATAGTGGTTCCAAAACTTTCAATATACAAGCTTGTGTGAGAACATCAAAAGTATCATGTGCACTGTAAAAAAAAAACAATACAACCAAGGTGTGACTCAAACTGACAACCCCTTGCATAGTAGCACAAATGACATCCCACTCAACCATGTCAATGGTTGTATGAAAACCTCCAATTCAGTTTTATATATATCTTTCATAAAACTGGATGCGAGATGTTTGTTTTAGTCTTTCCAAGGCGAAAATAGATACTCTTGTTTAGACACTATCTTCAGTGAAAGCAAATGAGTGTCAACCTCAAGGTAAATGTCATACAAAAACATTTGAAATCTTAAAACAATTTACATGCTTGTGTGTGCGGCTAAGTACACCCATCTTATTTCATTTTGGTGTTAACCAATTATCTCAAAACCTGATGTTAGAATGTCTTTATTTTTTCATCTGCCAGATCTGTACATGACCATGAGTGAATGAAGTTATAGTTGGTGTGCTGTTTAACATGTTTGCTGCTGGTCTACAAATATATCGTACTTGGAAATTCGGTGAAAAACCAGCCATATTTAAGTTGACTTAACAACCACATAGCCGATTGCGCTACAGAGCTGTTCAAACTCTCAAACGGCGCAGCAAGTCTTTGAGTCTGCAATGAAAAAAGCTTGTGGTGTAGTATTTCAAAAGCCAGTGTAGTATTTGCAGTTGTATTTTTTCAGAAGTTAACCCTTCTTTTTTAAAGTAACTGTTATTTAGCAATCACCACAGATGCCTTGTGTTGAGGATTGGAAATCAAATCCTTTGAATGTTGTAGAAAATTTTTTTGGTAAGTGGATGTTTGGAGTAATTTATACATGTATTAAGGAAAGCAAAAAATAAATTTTTCTTGTTAATAAGAGGTTCATGTTTTTAGTAAGTTTCTGCACAACTTTAGCAAGGTTAGTCATTGGCAAGATGCATAGCAGCTGCATTTTCAGAAAATTGGTTATTATCTTTTGGTGGAGATTTGGTGTAATTTTTTTCTGAATTGACACACTCATTTTTATCATAACTTTGTGCAATAGTTAAACAATGCTAGGTGAGAGTGTATATTAAAAGCTGTGTCAGCAAGTGCAAAGATGTCTCATCATGCACAAACTTCCTAAATTTGTAATGTTGTTTTGGTTCACATGCTTGGAATTCCTCCTGTGCTCTTTTAATGTAACAGAAAACTTACAGTCAAAGATGAGTTGTCTGACGTACAAAATGCATGTTTAGATGGGGTGCAACTTTGGTTGATGTAGGTTTGAGTTATAAACTTTGCATGTGTAGCATGGGTCCAAGGAAACTTATATTCTTGGCATTGAATATTACAACGGATTTGTTGTTTACTGTTTTGTACAGAGTCAGAGCACAGCGAAAATTTAACCTGCTGAGGTCACAGTGTTTGCTTAATAAGCAATGCAGCTTTTGTCAATACATGCTGTTATCCAAATAAAGTTTAACTTTTCAATGCATATCCTTCTTCCTTCTGGGATTCTTTTTTACCCATCATAATGCATTTTGTTTCTGACAGTGTCAAGGAATGATGATTCAACTTGGAAGGAGAAAGTTTATGATTATTTTACTGATAAGTTAAAGCATGACAAAAATTGGAAATTGGTTAGTTTACCCTTTCTTGTGTATTGTTCAAATTAGAAGCTAGTGGCAAGTGTGCTCTGAACTAATGTTTTTGCTCATGTATTCCTTTGGTCTCAAACAATTTGTATGTAAACAACCTTAAAAATGGTGAAGTTTTCATCATTTCTAATAAAACATAACAAAAACTAAGATAGTCATAATATATCACTTTAAAATTTGTACCCTGAAGGCTCCACGACCAAACCAAAAACTTTTTTTTCTTCTTGCAAAAAATTGAAATCAAACTTTTTTAGTTTATTTTTCTATTCTGGTGCTCCATTAGCACAAGTTTCATAATTAAGTGCATGCTTTTGAAAATTCACAAGGAATTTTAGTAGCTTGCCCTGTGTAAATGAAAATGTTACAAAAAACAATACCTCATGAAAACAGCAGGTGGAGTTTTATTCTATCATTTTTATAAGTACATTTTTGGTTTAAGTGTTAACTAAAATGTGAATGCAAATTTGCAGTACAACTAAGCACTGCTGTAAGTATGATTAGCAATGAATATAATTATTTTTCTGTTATATATATCTGTGGATGTTTCTTTCTAGCACCTCAAAAATGCACTATCACTACTTTAATAGTAATTTATATAAAAGTAGCATTTATGGGTCAGGACAAAGTTGGAGCCCCTCATAAAGTTTTCCCCACTTCCTTCTGTGAAAGCTTTAAGATCATGATCTCAAGGAAAGAATGTAAAGATTAAGTTTGGATCCCATGGTGTGGAGAAATGTTACAAGTGTTTGGATAATTGTTGCTTAGAACTACCTCATTAACACTTGCACGTCCGGCCTGTTTTGAAGATTTCGTGCCAAAATAGCTGGATTGCACGTTGCTTTGCGTGAGCATAACTCTGGTGCCGAAAGTGGTAGAGAGCTGTTCAAAGGCTCGAAAGATGCGGCAAGTCTTGTAGTTTGCAATGGAAAAAATGGGGGGGTGCGGATTTTTTGTGAGTGACGTCATAAGTGGAGGACATCTAGGCCATCTTGGCCCACTTCACCTTGCCCTGGGCCCAAACCGTTAGATGGTAGTATTTCGCTGAAGTTTTTATTGGAAACCAGGCTACAATCTGAGTCTTTTGATACTTTGGATGACCTGCTAGGGTTTTAGGTTCAAAAGTTATAAAGTGATAAAAATATTTGATTAATCCCATAATTAGATAGTTAATTAATTTGTTTATTTTAAATCATAACTTTTGAACCAGAAATGCTAGAAGGTTGATCAAAAGACTCGGACTCGAGCCTAGTTTCCAATGAAAACTTTAGCGAAATGCTTTGGTCTAATGGTTGAGCCCTAGGTCAGGTAATGCAAGCTAAAATGACCCCAAAACTACTTCTCTTATGATGTCACTCACAAAAAATCCACAAACCCAACCAAAAAATTTTTTTTCATTGCGGACTAGAAGACTTGCTGAATCTTTTAACACTTTGAGAACCGGGTGGTTTTGGGGATTTTGGGAAAAAAACACCCAAACACACGTGGCTTTGCGCATGAATATCTCCGCTCCTGTTCGCTCTAGCGACTCGGCAAAAATCTCAAAAAACGCATACAGTCTAGTAGATTGCACTCGAAAAAAAAATTTTTCTTGGGGGTCCGTGTTGGCTGTGAGTGACGTCATAAGTGGAGGACTTTTAGGCCACCTTGGCCCACTTCAGATTGTAGCTTAGTTCCAATAAAAACTTCAGCGAAATACTACCATCTAATAGTTTGAGCCCAGGGCCAGGTGAAATGGGCCAAGGTGGCCTAAAAGTCCTTCACTTATGACGTCACTCACAAAAAATCCACATCTCCCAAACAAAAAGTTTTTTTTCGAGTGCAGACTAGAAGACTTGCTGCATCTTTTGAGCCTTTGAACAGCTCACTACCACTTTCGGCACCCAAGTTCAGCGTGCACAAAGCCACGTGCGATCCCGTTGTTTTTTCGCAAAGATCCCCAAAACCGGCCAGATGTCAAAGTGTTAAGTCAACTCATTTTTATGGATTTTTAGTTTTAGGATGCTTTCTACACAATATTCTAAGCACAACGCAAAAAAATTTTGAAACCAGGTGTGTGGTTCACAAGTTGTGTGTTATTTTTCAAAACCACTAGCGTTTCTGGTTCAAAAGTTATGATCTAAAATAAACAAATTAATTATCTAATTAGTCTAATATTTTTACTAACTAACATCATAACTTTTGAACCCGAAACCCCAGCAGGTTATCCAAAGTATCAAAAGACTCGGATTGTAGCCTAGTTTCCAGTAAAAACTTCGGCGAAATACTACCACCTAACGGTTGGCGCCCAGGGCCAGGCAAAGTGGGCCAAGGTGGCCTAAAAGTCCTCCACTTATGACGTCACTCACAACCAACCCGCACCCCCCAAGAAAAAAAAAATTTTTTCGAGTGCAATCTACTAGACTGGCTGCGTGTTTTGAGAGTTTCGCCGAGTCGCTAGAGCGAATAAAAGCGGAGATATTCATCTGCAAAGCCATGTGCGTTTAGGTGTTTTTTTTGCCGAAAATCTCCAAAACCAGCTGGGTGCCAAAGGGTTAACATACTGTAAAGTCAAATTGGGGCAATACAATTTCATGCCAAGATGTTTCCTAAGTGTCCATGCAGCATACCAATACTCAAAAATGTTTATGTAAATGTTCATACCACAGTCTGTTACTCTTTAACACTTCACTGCCAGGACAGTTTAGCAACTTCATAATTCGACAGGCGATTGTGCCAGAGAGCTGTTCAAACCCTCAAAAGGTGTTGCAAGCCTTCTAGTTTGCAATCTTAAAAAACTTTAGCTTTTGGGTTTAAGGTATTTTGTGGGTGACGTCATAAGTGGTATATGTTTTAGGCTATTTTGGTTTAGGTTACCTGGCCCTGGGGTCAACCGCTAGATGGAATTTTTTGACTTGTTTTTTTGTTGGAAACTAGGCTAGAATCCAAATCTCTTGAGACTTTGACTGGCTTTCTAGCGTTTTAGGTTCAAAACTCGTGGCCTAAAAAAAAACAAAAGTAATTTATCCCATAATTAGATAATTACTTAATTTGTTGTCTTTAGGCCATAAATTTTGAACCAGAAACGCTAGAAAGCCAATCAAAGGCTCAAAAGACTAAGATTCTAACCTAGTTTCCAATAAAACTTGAGCAAAATACTCCCCTCCTGCGGTTGCGACCTATGGCCAGGTAACCTGAGCCAAAAACTTACCCTCTCTAGCTCAATCGCCTGGCGAGTTATGGAGTTGCAAAGTGGCGCACAAATAGCAGCTAACGCAGGAGCTTAAAGTATTCCATACACTGGCAGTGAAGGTGTTAATAGGGATGCTCTGGAATTTCACTTATACCAGAAAATGTCATCTATTTCTGTTTCTGGCAAGAAATGAGTAAATTATCGCACTTATTTCTTGTTCTACCAGAAAATAAATTGTTTCTAAATTTGTTCATACTTAATTCTGGTACATCCCTATTTTTCAATACTTTAACACTTTGAGAACCGGGGTACGATATATTCGTACTTTGAAATCGGCCTAAAACCAGCAGTTGTCAGTTGCCTTACCAACGCCCTAGCTCCTCTGCCAATTGCGCTGGAGAGCTGTTCAAAGGCTCAAATGAATTGGCTAGTCATCTAGACTGCACTTGAAAAACAATTTTTTGGTTGGGGGTTGCAGATATTTTGTGAGTGACGTCATAAGTGAAGTGTTTTTTGGGCCATTTTGGTTCATGTTACCTGGCCTAGGGCCCAACCACTAGGCCAAAGTCTTTCGCTGAAGTTCTTATTGGAAACTAGGCTCGAGTTAAGTCTTTTGAGCCTTTGATCAACTTTCTAGCGTTTCTGGTTCAAAAGTTATGATCTAAAACAAACAAATTAATTAATTAGCTAATTAGTCAAATATTTTTACTAACTTACATCACAACTTTTGAACCTGAAACCCCAGCAGGTCATCCAAAGTATCAAAAGACTCGGATTGTAGCCTAGTTTCCAGTAAAAACTTCAGCGAAATGCTACAACCTAACGGTTGGCACCCAGGGCCGGGCAAAGTGGGCCAAGGTGGCCTAAAAGTCCTCCACTTATCACGTCACTCACAAAAAACCTGCACCCCCCAAGCAAAAAAAATATTTTCAAGTGCAGACTAGAAGACTTGCCGCGTCTTTTGAGACTTTTACTGGGTCTGTAGAGCATATCGGACCGGAGAAATTCCTGCGCAAAGCCACATGCGTTTAGGCGTTTTTTTTCGAAAATCCCCAAATCCTAGCAGACACCAAAGAGTTAATTGAGCTTTGATAAGAAGTTGTAAATTTGCTACTTTGTTCATTATTGGGTTTTATTACCTCAACTTACTGTATCACTAGGAGTATGGTAGTTTTCAAGGAGTTGTGGTAATGTTTTCTAATATTGCTATTTATAAGTCGATCATTCTTTTATTAAATAGGACAATTTTGTTTATTTTATTACGCTTCTGTCTCAGAAACAAGCTTTATATCACAGTATTTAAAAGTTGTATATACCACTTGCAAAAAAGACATGCAAGAAATGAAGCAAGTGTTTGATGTGTTTTTGAGTTCTATTTGTATAACCTGATTGCAGGTAACATCCATCAACAATAAACCATTGCATGATTTCAAACCAAATTGCCTGGTTCGCTTTCGTGGCATGATTCAAGACTCATATGAGCCTGAATTCTACCTAGAGACTTACCATGTTGTTAATAAAATCACAAGTGAAAAGGTAGGTCTGGTTTTTTAAGTTTGAGGTGAAATATTGGTAAAGTGTTTCAAATAACCACTTTATTTAATTAAATTATAAAGTACATTGGTCTACAAACCAAAAGCTATTAGATTAAATGTATTAATCTTGTGTTTGTTTATGTAAACGCAATTCTGTGTTTTTTGAAAATTTTGTGATGTAACTTGAATATTGACTTAACCTTTTTTATACATTGAAACCTGTGAACTAGAAACCTTTTAAGTTATTTTGTATTGCAATATAATGAGTTGGTTAGCTTATGTTGATGTCTAAGTAATTTTAGAGCAAGTAGATCTAATCTAGTTTCAAAATTTCGTAACTGAGCTAACTGGCTGTAGCTTCACTTCTTTCCTACTTTTCATTGGAAAACAAAAATAAGTTTTCCCTTGTCAATATGTCAGTTGATTATGTTTGTTCCATTTTTCTGTAGTTCTATATTTAGTGCCTCTTCTTTCTATGGTAACAGAAATGCAATAAAAAGAACAAAAAGTGCCAAATACCAAAGCGCAAAAAATTAATTGCATGTTAAAAAAATAGAATGAGAAAAACAATTGGGGTCTTAGGAATTCTGCAAATGATGGTTGGAGTCACAAAAATGCATGCATAGACTCAACTTCCTGATAATGTTCTTATGGTAGCTTCACTATTCCTTTTGCAAGGACATCTCTCTTCATAATTTATATTATTAGGTGGTTTGCAAGGCTTACGCAAGTAATTTTCAAGTGCTTAAATTTTTTTCTTTGCATTCAGATGTTGAAAACAGCAAGATTCAGAGACATCGTATCATTCCCGGTATGCAGCTGACTGTATAATTGACATGATTCAGTGTGCGTTAATCAGGCATATTTGCATCAGAATGATTGTTCTGTTTTGTTCATGATCTCTTTTGTTATTTCATGCAGTCGCAAAGAATGTTTCTCATGTGGAAGTGGGAAGTACCATTTTAATTTTTTATGACATGGCATAAAATGTTTTTTACAGATCCTGGCAGGAGTTAGTGATATATCCAAAAATTAATAGTCTGTAGTCACAACCGCAGTAGGTCTGTTTTATTGGACTAAAGTTAAAATTAAAAAATCAATACAAGGGCAAGAGTTCAATGGTGTCAGCATTGGCTACTACTACTAGTATGTTTTCTCAAGAAAGAAGACCAAGAGTACATGTAATTGTGTTGACAGGAAACTCTCTTCACAAATTTCAATGAAAGAATTTGATATACCCTGGCTGAATTGCTGAGATATTTACACCATGTGGAAACTATATACACCAGGGGTGGCCAACTTGTCTTCGACTGAGATCAACTAGAAAATTTCCTGATAACTCGCGATCGACCCATCGGTAATGAAGTCACAAGTAGAAAATGTCATAAAATGCAATACAAAGGAATATTGATCAAAAATGTTATTTTTAGGTATCTTGTCCATTCAATGCAAAATCAGGCGCAATCGATCTGTTGGCCACCCCTGATTTATACATACCTGATATTTTGCTTGAAAAAAACTGGTACAAAGAATTTTTGGAACTGAAGAAGAAAATTGAAAATTGACTAAGTAGAAAATTGATTGTGTTAAAGTGAGACAATCATCTTATAGGCAAAGCTGAAAGTACAATTCAAAGAAGACAGTATGGGACAAAGGCCATTAAAATTTTGTTTAGGACCAGAATTTTTTATAGCAACTCTTGTGCGATGAACATTTTAAAGGTGAATGCAAATATTTGGTTTTTAATTTGGCAGAAGAAATACCCCAAGATTGTGTAACTACCAAGTTTTAAAAATTGGTCTTTCTCAGGAAGGAATAGGTTTTAACAATTCTTACCTCCAGATGCCTGCTTGCTATGTGGTGTGGTCGCTGGTCAAAGGCCATTATTAGTTAAAATTAATGTATGTGTGGGGCTGAAAGGTTAGCAAAACAAATTATGCTAGGTATAACTGACTAGTGCAAGGGTGAGAAACCTGCGGCTCGTGAGCCCCATGTGACTCTGCCAGGTTTCATGCAGCTCTTACGTAATTACCCTAAGTCCCACGAAATAACATGCATAACAATAAAGGGCTTGTAAAGTTCAGTCATTGTCATGTCGTCGTGTGATATTTACAATAAATATAACTGAACAAAAGTATGTGTGTGAGTGAGGAAGAGATGAGGTGATGTTCATGTGTGCCCACGTGTATGATGTGGCTCTTTGTGGTAACACAGCAAGAAATATTGCTCTTGGCCTCTGACTGGTTGGCCGCCCGTGGAATAGTGCTTTAGGCAGACAACAGATTTTTAGGGGTGGCATTTCTTCTGTTGCGATCGGAAATCCCGAGCGGCATATGCGCAAAGCTTCGCACTGTGGCAGCAAGCAACAATAAAGTTCACATGCCATGATCACTCTATTATTGCTTGTTCGCGCCACATATATGTATGGTGTTGTTCTTCACGCACATCCCGTTTGTGGTGAATCACACAATCAACGCAGCACCACCGGAGAGGTTGCAACACTTCATACCAGTAAGCTTCAAGCATAACTTAATTATAATTTTCAGGAGAATTGTGAAGTATCAGTGGATTCAGGAAACAGCACACCTGGATGCCGCCAAGTTCTCTATTGTGTTTCTATCCCCGGTGAAACTTCGTGGGTCAAAGAGGTTTGTATTTGCGAAGTGCATGCAAACTTATTTTTTGCATGGTATGCATTTTTGCTGAAAACTAAATTTGTGCTCTGTGTAAGTATACAATATTTACATAACATCACTTAAATACTTCTGTGCTCATGGTCACTTGCATGACGAATGAATGATGACATACAGGTAGTATTCCCCTGAACCACCATGGGTGCAAAACTTCCTGTCTAACCTAGTTCCTTTCTTTGAGTTTATTTTTAGACATAAAGTATGGATTATAATACATCAATAAATAGGCCATTGAAATATCACGTGCCAGGCGATGTAGTCTTCAAGTGTTACTTTCTATGTTGTTGTTCATTTGCTATGCCCCTCCAGTGTTTTTGACGTCATCGAAAATAAGATTCCAGACTCTACTGTGCTTATATGAAATGACGTGTTGCGTAATTCTTCATTGAGTTACCAAAATCATTTGACTCTGCCCCAAGTTGCCTAAGCCCCACTCAACTACTGAACAGCACTAGCTCCATACATGTCGACTTTGCTGGAAACACCGCCAAGCTTAAATCTTTTCCTAACAGAAAGAAACCAAATTTGACAGACGCGATAAAATCATCGTATTACCCGCGGTCACTAGGAGACCTTCGGTGCCGTTTGCAAGCAATGAAAACAGATCTTGGATGAAGTCTTCGGATTACTCGTTCATTTCGCTGCTTCCTCTTCATGTAATTCTGGGTTCTGACCTGTAATGTTTATCCAAAACGTACTATAATGAACAAGGGACTTCGTTTTGAAAAAAAGTTTGCAAGAAAAGGCGGAAAAAGCAGTGAACGTAGTTAGAAGGTGCTTAATAGTGCTTAGCACTCCGTCATATTTTATTCGATTCTATACAGGGACCAGAAAGTTTAGTTCGTTGCATTGTATTTCCTCGTTGTTTTCTTAATCTTACCAGCTTCAAAGGTGACTCACAGTGTCTTTATATGGTACACAGAGAGAAATGAGTCTGGATCCACTAAATACCAATAGAATGAAGATAACTTAAATTGTACAAAGTGATTTGAACAATAAAATTAAAAGCCTTCAGGCTTTTGTTACCCTAATTTCCTTTTTCAGACAGAATTGGGCGTTGTCGACGGTATGTCAAAGAAAATGAAGAAATAGTTAAATGATGTTCGCTCAAATTTTTGGCTGTGTCGCTTGCAGAAATTCAAGGTAGAAACTGCTGCAGAGGGTACAAGTGGGTCATCTAACAGAAAAAAGCGTTCTCTTGACGACGAGGAAAAAGTCAATGGTAGTAGCACCTCAATGGAAACAGGTATTGCTGTGCATCATATGAGTTAAATGTACAAAGTTGCTTGTTGAAAATGATGTGCAAGAGTTCCACTGCAAAAAAAGTTTAACTCTTTGCAAGTAGTCTATGGTTACACATTTCAGGGTTGCTGCTGTTCTCGAAGAGCACTGATGGCATGTGTTAAAACGATTTATTATCGGTATTCGTTTCTGACAATGCAGTAGACTGGTGTTCCGTGTTTAACAGTTGTAAGAGATTACTTAATAATCCCTCACAAATGGATAATTTCATATTTTTGTTGATTGTTATCATAGACAAAATGTATTTCATTTTTACAGATGCGTACCCTCCTGCTCAAGGGCAACCAACAAAAAGCAAGTCTATCAGAACTTCAGCATCAAGTAAGGAACGCACTTGCTTTTGGTGCAGGACTCCCTTCGTGTTTAAATAACCGGTCTTGGGGCTATTTTCGTGGTCACTAGCCAAGTGTAGTTGATGAAACGTTTTCAACAGGCGCATTGTTTATTCCAGTGGGATGTTCACTGAGTAGGAATTAACTTAGAAACATGCAGCCTTTGAAAGGTATGATCTTAGCCAGAGATTCTTGCACTTTTTCAGGCGCGCCGCCTTTGGCGTTGGTCGCTGATACTCGCGCCTCACCTAACCTCAAAATCAAGCACAAACAACAGAACAATTCATTTGCCATTATCCTGCTTTTCAACAATATGTTACTGTCATACTCGAGCCCCCCTGCAAACTTTTCACGCCCCGCAGTTTAAGAATCTAAGCTGAGCGAGGAAAGTTGTGCAACATTTAAATAAAACTTCACAAATGCTCGACCGTGGTTCATTTGCATACAACTTCAGCGTTGAAGTCACTGCCAAAATTTATTCGATGCAACGCTTGTGCTGATTGAATGTGGATGTTCTGCGTTTTTGCGATTTACATGATACTGTAGGACGTTTGGTATATTTTTGTAACATTGCTTGACATCTCTTGATCATCAACCGACAAGATACGCAATTGGAAGCAACCTTTGTGTTCAAGAGACAAATTTTATTGCAATACTTGCTGAGACGTTCTTGTGTCGAGCGTGGAACCGTAACGCAGCGTGGTTTTGATTCACAAAAGTGGGCAAGAGTTCCTTTAAACGAAAGTTGTTGAGATTGCTTGAAACATTTGTTATTTAAAGCTTCCTTGAACATACTTTGTAGACTCTGACGTCTGGGGACGAACGTTTCCTTGCCAAGCACTTTTCTCAGCGCTTGCACGAAATTTGTTTCCAGTCAGTCATTTGTTTTGGCAGGCGAAAGGACCACGCAGTCTCCTTTAACTAAAAACCATCCTCTGCCTGACGAAGATGGTCCAGCTTGCCTTGTTAAAGTTTATGATGAAGACGTCAACTTTAAGGTTGGTTTGGCATTGCATCTCTGTTTGTAACCGCTACAGAGAATCATTGTGCTATATTTCAAGGCTTCGTTAAGACTTGGTTGACAATTTCAATCCTCACAACCGCGCAACGTAGCTCCAATTCTGTGTTTACTTTGACTTGTTTTTGGAAACCGGAGAGTGATGGTAATTTGTAAGTAGTGCACTGCGCTGCCGAAACGCGACATGCTGCAGTGGTGTCGCATCCTTTTTGGAACTTCGTACAAAAATCTATCGCTCCTGTGGTGCCAAGATTTGCGTTGCAGCTTATCCAGCTGTGCTTCCAAATCATTCCCTGAACTTCAGGACAGTACGCTCTAACAAGAAAATTGCGATCGCTTCTTCACGTTGCGTGGTTCGTTAACGTGTATCGGGTCCACAAATGAACTTCTTCATGACAAATCTGAAACGTTTTCTTTTGGAATCGGAATGGAAATCTTTTGATCCATTGAGTACAACGAATTTTTTACATTAACCGTTTTCCTGCGATTTTTTCAAAAATAAGGTGTCTTTGCTGCCCTCAAACAACTTGCTTATGATGTGATAGACACCTTACAAAAAAAAGGTTAGTGTGGTCTGTTTTTTGGCCCTTCATTCTGCTGTCCTTGTTGCTGATGTTTCGAAAAAAGGTGTGATTGCAGTGGCACTACAAACAGAACCCTGTTTTGAACCCAATCAGTTTTTACCGAATGAAAAACGAAGGTTGTGATTTTTCAAACAGTTGAATTGCTTTACGTGCTGTCGCGACGAGTTTGGTGAACGAACTATCGCTGTTATTCAGGAAATAGAAGCGATCCTTCATAATGACATGCCGCCCCGGTTTTAAAACTAGCAGACTTTTGGAAACGTAGTTATGCCGTATTGTTCTCTTGCCCATTCTTCCAGTGAAACATTAAAGAACACCCAGCGTTCTCGGAAAATTTTTTCACGTGAGATTTTCATCGTTAAAAAAAGTGTGGCTTGTACATCTCAACACTTTGCTTTTCTTTTTCGACTGAGCAATCTGTCATCTTTTTTTTTTCATTCAGTTTGGTTGCATTTTTTATCCACAGTTTATGGAAGCTGTCAGTGATTTTTCAATGATTTAAAATTTAGTTATATTCTAGTCTGCTTTCAATCGGCCGAAATTTTCAAGCTTAAACTTATGTGTTTCAGATAAACGAGATATACGAGTTCGTCGGTATTCTCTCCCTTGATACCGAGTTGTCCAGCGCTTTCGACGGAGACCGTATGAATGGAGGTATCTTATTATTACGGCCGATGTCCTTGGTAGTTGGCAGCGCTGCAGAATATGAGTAGTATTGTCTCTCACTTAAGTTGCAACTGAGTATCGTGACATCTTTTTCAAAGCGAATCGTTAATAACTCTCGTCACTTCGCCTATAAAGACGTTGTTTAGTCGGTCCCCGTAGAATATTTTTTTCGTTTATAACAACAGTTGCAAATTTTCCTACCGTGAAGCTTAAGCTCGACTATGTGGAGCCGTCACACAAATCTTTTGTGACCGAATAGAAGCACAGTTAAGCGGCACATTGTTGGTCATTGGCATTTGTGACGTAACACTGGCATCAAGGATTACGCCATCAGAAGCAATTGAGGCAAATCGTTACATGGGTTTTACTGTGCTTTATTAGGGATTGTTGCGACTATGGTCAGTATGATCGATAGTCTTGGTGGATGGAGCTGCGGGTAAAACATGGAATAAAATAGGCAATACCCCATTGTGGAAAAAGCATTGGCATCGTTGTTTCGTTCAATAGGAAAAATGGTACGAAAGTGGCAAAACTTGCAATAGTTTTCAATACCCAACAACGACATTGACTACAGTTTTGAAAAATAAAGACAAAATTAATCTTTGTTTTCTGACTGACGCATAGTCTAGCAGCAAAAACAGCGTTAATCCTGTTCAAAGAACACTTACCCTTGTCGGGCTATGGCATTGAACTAAAAAGCCATTTTAGGAACGATTCATTGTAGTTCGGCTGTAATGACAGTTCGTCTATAACAGGGGTCGGCAGCCTTCCCGGAGTCGCGGGCCAAAAACAAACTCTGCAAGGTGTGGCGGGACGGACTAATTTTCCACCAACAATTCCGTTCCCTTTTCTGTTTATGATGTTGTTAAAACTGAGGAATTTATGGAATTTTAATCAGATTCACTCCTGATTTTCACAGTTCATAACGAAAGCCCAAAATGCGACAATCAGTGGGTTTTCTCGTAAGTAGCACCTCGTAAGTATTCAATGCAAGAAATTCTAAGGAGGGCAGATTCATAAAATATAATGCCACTAGGCGGGTCATACAGCTACTACAATATGCTGAAGGAGCTGCGGGACGTAGTTTGCCGACCCCTGGCTTATAACAACGCTCTTTCGCCGGTCTCATGAAGTGTCGTTATAGGAGAATTCTATTGTGTATTGCTTATTGGAGTATTGCCAACCGAGTAATATAGATCGTAAATGAGACGATTGACCGGATGTTAAACTTTTCGATCACGATATACTGTTTGCTCATTATGTTGTATAATTAAGTATTGCACTGATGAAAGCTCCTTCATGGTAACGCGTGCCTTGCTGTGCTCAACAGATCATGCGAATGTTGATGAAGAAAGAGCACACAGTCCCCCCGCATCGTTCATCCCCCGTCTTCATTGCATCACCATGTACAAGCTGCAACACAACAACCCTTTGCTGCCTGCTGGTCGTCCAATACGCACAGGTGAGTGGTTCACATCATATCAGCGCGGTTCGGCGTCGTGTGCGGTTATAGTAAATAAACAATATATTTTTCCCAAGTGCAAGAAGATTTTCATCTGAATTCTTGTTTCTTGCGAAACGAGGTGATAAGCATGTTCAAGCAAGTAACGTTTGGCGACGAGCTGGCTGCCGAGTACCTTCTCCTGCATCTTGTTTCAAGGTATGTGGCGAGGATTGTTGACTGTTTCGCGCTGCGTGCAAAAAGCTTTGCGGATGTTTTTGCGTTCGTTGGTTTTTATCGCAGGACTGTGTTTGACGCGAAAGAACACAATCCTGAGGTGCGAACTATATGAGCATGCATCGTTCTAAAAATGAAAAAAAAATTGCCTGGTGTTGGTTCTTTGTCTTTTTTGTCTGCAGCGCAATCCCTTGATAACTTAGCCCTGTCGCCCCGAATCCCCTGGTAGCAGTAATTGCTCGAAAGTTAAATGCAAACCTTCCTTGGCAGGGTTTACGCCAGACAGGACGTTATGACCGTCGGAAAATTGTCACTAAACTTGACCAACGTTCCCAGAAATTCGAGTTATCCGAAGCTTCTGGCAACTTTCTTGAGTGCTCTTTTGACCAAGGTAAGACAAGATGGATGCAGGTTATATCGAAATTAATAAACATCTAGGTTTTACGTAGTCTATACTATGTACGCTTGAAACAAGTAAAGACTGGGAAAAAAGAACGTGCTTAGCGTTCAAGCATAGTATATTGAAAAAACGGTTATACTTGAGAGTTAGTGCGCTGTACCGAGTCGACCTTATGTTTTTTGTGAGGTATGTACCGACTTTCGAAGCCCAGTTGACGAGCATTTTTTCGAAGTTTTTGTTGGAATTCTGACAATTAATTTTGCGAAGTTTTCTATGTTTGTAACACCAAAAATTACGACGCCGTAAGAACGGCGTCCCACAGGGATCTGTCCTAGCACCCCTTCTCTTCAGCATCTACATCTCTGACCGGCTAACCACCGTCTCCAGAAAGTATGCATATGCTGACCATCTAGCAATCAATCATGCTGATGGAGAGTGGCAGGCAGTGGAAGGGGTGCTGAGTAAGGACATGGCGACAATAGATGAATACCTCCAGACCTGGAAGCTAAAACTCAGCACTACAAAATGGTGTCGGCAGTCTTCTATCTTAAAAGTCACCTACAACAACGAAATCCTACCCTTCTGCCCCGGGCCCAAATACCTCGGAGTAACGTAGGACAGGTCGCTCATGTATCGCCGACACCCGAGTCCCTTCGCAAAAAGCTGACATCACGCGTCGCGCTGTTGAGGCGCTTGCTGGCTCAGGTTCGGGTGCTGGAGCAACAACGTCGCGAATAGCCACCCTAGCCCTTGTGCATTCAACCGCAGAATACGGCGCTCCTGTCTGGTGTCGCAGTGTTCACACTCGCCTTGTCGACCCCGTCATCAACGACGCCTTGCGAACTATGACTGGATGCCTGCGTCCTACACAATGGGTGTCTCGATTTGATGCGCCCATCATTACAGGCATCCAACCTGCTGAGCTTCGTCGCAATGGAGCCATACTGTCTCCAGCACGCCGTGCCATGGAGCCTGAGCACCTGCTCCATTCAGCGCTCACCCGTCCACCGTGTGCAAATGCACGGCCCATCAAATCGAGACACCCATTTGTACCCGCCGCACAGCAAGTCATCACCCTCTCTGACAACAATAACATACGTGCGGCGCACTGGGCG
>Ga0210059_1007359_pt1 | contig 17497 bp, 8 predicted proteins | sample Ectturendosymbi2_FD_188042 | JGI IMG/M metagenome (GOLD analysis project Ga0210059, IMG submission 188042) | Ecteinascidia turbinata endosymbiont from Florida, USA - Sample 2 (SPAdes) (version 2) | ecosystem: Host-associated > Tunicates > Ascidians > Unclassified | place: Key West, Florida...
CTCAAGCAGCTTTGACACCACTGTGGCAACTGCGACTGGTCTGTAATTTGAAGTGTCAGACATATTCCCATTCTTGTTTTTGCATATGGGAACTATTGTTGTGTTTAAACAGGAATTGGGTATATACCCGTGAACAATACACATGTTAAACAGTTCACTGAGAAAAAAACGGAGATTCATCTGCATACAGCAGGTGCTCTGCAGAAATACAATCAGGCCCTGGAGCTTTGTTCAAGCGCAGCTTTTGAAGAAGTGATGCCAAGGAGACAAAAGAACACTTGGCTATTTCAAGACCCAGATAGTTCTCCTTGCAGTCTATGCTGTGTTCCACAGACTCTGCAGACCCATTGCCAGAGTTTTCAGAGTTTAATATTCCTTTAAAATAGTCTTTCCACATTTTAACAATCTCCGAACCACCATTTGCCCCTCCCACCAATGTTGGTACTGATGAGGATCTGTTTTTGTTATTGACCTTTTGCCAAAATGACTTCTTGGTTTTATCAGTCTGTTGTGCGGCTGTTAGGCCATTTGCCTTATGCATTTTTGCGGCATTGCCGCAATGAATATTTGAAATCTTTTTTTGTTTCAGTCATGTTTCTGTATGTCACCAGTCTTGGGTCTATTGCAGTTTACCCATAGCCGGAAGGCTGCCTTTGCAATTTGGTGTTTTGATTTGAGCACCGAGTTCCAGCCAGGAATGCTAAATTTACCTTCATTCTTTTTACCTGTTGTTTTAATTGCAGAGGATGCAGCAGCAAGCAGAGCACTGGTCAGCTCCGCATACAAATTTTCTATTTCTTCCAGATGTTTCTCATCTCTACAATTAAAGCTTTGACAGTGCCTAACCTCTGTGGGCACTTGCAGTTGATCAAGTAGGTTTTCGCTTTTATGGTAGTAGTGCTCTCTTTCCTGGCCCGTAACCTTAAGCCAGTCAATTCGACTTGGCTGGGGCTCCATCACCTCATCATCAAATTCAGGAAGGTGGGAGCACTGAATACTGACTGCCACAGCCCGATGATAAGAAATTATGCACTCGGTTAGCACATCCATATTGAGCATTGCTTGATGCACTGAAAAGGATGAGACAAAATGGTCTATCCAAGAAGTTGTGTTGTGTGCATCACTAATGTATGTGAATGTGTCCTGGGGTAGTACTGCATAATCAGAAATGATAAAATCATTTTCCATACAAAAGTCTTCCAACAAACCACCAAATGTATTTGTGGTTCCAGCGTTGAAGCCCCCCACAAAACAAATATTTGGGCATTGCAGCTCCTCACATAATGTCTCAATTTACTCAGGTATGCTAAAAATTAATCAGTATTAGCCCTACTGCAGTATGGTAGATACACATTAATTAAACACAACTCTGATTTGTTTAAAAACACTCTTAAGCCTATTATCGAGCCATCACAATTTGAAAAAGATGAAGCTTAAAGATTTTTAGACCAATATATGGCCGTTCCACCATGACCTCGACCATCATTAAAGTCATAGTCTGCCTTCCCAAATGCAAACTGTGACAAACCTAAACAGGATAAATTATCAAGTTGCTGTTTTGCCAGCTAGGTCTCTTGAAGAAAAATAATCTGGTAATCATTTAACAATTTTTGCACATCAGGCATGGAAGACTTAAAACCCCGGCAGTTGCAAGTGGCCAGACTGAGATTATTTAATATCCCTTCCATTTTTCCTCATTATCTGAACTGGTTGGTGGCACCAAACTATTAACATTACGCTTCACCAGCAGTCGAATTTAAATTCATTGCAATTCCGATCTTCGCTTATGCTGTGCTTGAAGCTATCAGACATTAAATTTAGCACTGTTGACGTTGTATGAAGTTGCATCCACCTATCCCCTTATTCCAACTCAGCTTAGTGAGCAAAGGTAATCCAAGTTAGAGTACGCTGGTGTAACTTTCGGCAGTGGAAATAATCGACTGATTCGAATCCGCCAGCAGTGGAGTCCGAAAATACGAAAGCGAAATCTCACAGCTTGAAAAAATATAGTTAGTTTATTAAGAAGATACTGGAATGTAACATCAGCACAGGCAATAATACCGTACATGATCACCTTAGAACTGAAACTTATCAATAAGTTGCGTATCAGCGATTCAACTACAACAAAATAGTTCTTGTAAAGAGCCTAGCAGCTGAACATCAGCAGTAAACGTTGCGATAAAGAACTGCTTTTCTTACGACCTGCACAAGAGGTTCTTATGAAGCGCAAAGTTGCGCAGAAACATTCTGCAAAAACTGACGATTACTTAATTCAACAAAATATCATTTAGTGAAGCATCATTCAGAAAAGGCATTCGGCCTAGTTTACGAAAACAGGAAAATCCTTTACCGACGTCATGGAGCCGCTCATAGTTGCTTCTCAATGCGTAACACTCGGAAAGATTGTAGGCATTACGCAGCGTAAGGGAAGGCCAATCGCTTGTGTCGCTCGGCAGTGCAAGGTCAACAGAGCTCTGCTTAAAAACGTGCAACCTCGTGGCCCTGTGGCGATCGGACGGCATCAAAGAAACACTACTCGCGACTTCCTCGCAGTCGCTCGCTTCCGTACTACGTCACAGGCCAGTGCGTCTTCGCCGCCACCAACTAAAGGTGTGTATCGTGATGTGCTCGGGGATGTGCACTGCTTTGTTTGCGGCCCTGCTCTCACATAATCTTTTTCATTTCGACGTTGTCTACAGTCTGATAATAGTGAGGCAGCCCTGTCCGAACTACAGCCAGACCCCTGGTTCGGAAACTTGCGTTTCTTCTTGTACTTCCTTCCTTGTATGTCTGGTGCAACAAAAGGTGGCCACGAGTCCTTTCTGTGTCGACCTGTGTGTTGAAGCTTCTGCGACAAGGAGAGGTTGTTGAAAGGATATCCACAAAATTCGCACGAGTTTTCTCCATAATCTGCCAAAGACGCACATTTAACCAGGTTGTGAATTCAACACTTGTATTTTCTGAATACATACAACGTTAAAGCCCGAAGTTCATTAAACCAAGGAGAAAGCGGCAACGCGGTAGTAGTATCAAAACAAAAAGCACCATATCGCAAAATGCATCAATTCTTCCTTACCTGAAAAAACGTATTCTGCTGGGCATTCAACAGATGTGACAATCCTGCCAAAAATTTCTGTTACATCTGTAGTTGATGAGCTCGAGGAACCGCAGCAATGCTCATCTCGATACATCTTTTTCTGAAGAAAACTGATGTACTCATGGCATAGTGTTTTGTGCAAACTGTTTCCACTTAGTTTTTTTTTGTAAAATTCCCAAAATATTCGACTTCCATATGGACCGGAAAGTTTCAATTTTTTGGCTTTTTTTGAAACAGGCATTTCCACAAAAAAATCAGCATTGTATCGACTTTGAAGTCCTTTTTTTCTTTTTAATCTGTTGGACTTCCGAGAAACTTCTGGATCAACTGCCACAACAGAGGTTTCAGACAATTTTGTAACTTTCTTTCCACTCTCACTAGCAAATGCTCTTTCGTTCTTTTCTTCCACACACCTCTGCCATGAATCATGGGTCAAGTCCAACCCACTGCAGACAGCATTAAACCGATAGATTCGGAGCAAGGATTGCATGCCAATAATGTCTGACAGCTGCGAAATCCAAGCAGAAGCGTGTTTCTTCAAATCCTGGGGTAAAACCACAACAGTGCATTTTTTGTTGTTGCCTAATGTACTTGGACAGAACAGTGACAGCATTTTTGCAGCGATCATTCTTCGTAAATGATGCTCCAAACATTCGTTGACATAGGTTCCCAAGTTGGAAGATACTAATGGGTCTGGAATGCTTTTACAGTGACACACACTGTACACATCAACCCTACATCTTTTGGAAATCTGAAGAGGTACAGTGTCATTTAACCGTTTCTTTGCCCATCTCTGCACTGAAAAATTCGATCGTCCAAACAGCGCAGGTAATCTGTAAACTTCATTTTTTGTTACATTTGTGTTGCTGGAGTAAAGCTGCGTTTTTTTATCGATGGTTCTTCCATTAATGCTTCGATTTAACAGAACCTTTGGCTTTTGAGCAGTAGAGTTGGGAATGGAAACTTTTGGTTTTTCAGGCACAGAATCTGCATCAAGTCTTTTTGTTGATACAGGGCAAGCAGATACTCCAAAGGTATTTTTCAGTCTTACTCTTGAACAATTAGCAACATATCGAACAGTTGTATGAGGCGTTACAAACTTCACACCCTTAAGTTTGTTGGCGAATGGAACAAACTTGATCTTTTTCAAACAGCGAATCTTTGACCCAGAACTAGTCAATGGAATCTTCAAAAAAGGCAAGGTTTTCCTGACACAAACAGCATGTTTCAGACAAACTTTACTCCTATATGTGCAACCACATGTTTCATGAAGCCTGCCTGTTGCAATTTGGTAGTTCATTTCAACACTCAGATTTGATCTATCGTCACACATCTTCAACACATGCTTTGCTGATGTGTGCTGTTGGATTTGATCAGTTGAACTGTCGATTGATTCAGTAGCTTTATAAGTAATGACACCTCTGGCTAAGTGGCTGGCACGTTTGGGTTTGTTCAGATAGTTTATGTAACTATCGTTCTGCATCAGTACAGTTTTGTTGGTTTCTTTCATGCTGATGACATTATTTATATCTTTCCCAGATACAACAGGGGTTTCAACTCTGTATAAATTTCCACCATTGCAATCAATCGTCATTGTCACACACTTCATGCCAATACTTCATAACTTGAAATTTGCTGAAAACGTCAACAAAACAAGATTTATTACCATCAAAATATGAGTTAGAACATCTACATTTACCAACTACAGGCCTTGCAACTAGCATTAAATGCAAAGGTAAAAAGTTTGTTAAACTGTAATCTCAAATGTTCAATCCAATTCACAAAAGTTCAAAAGAATCACAAAAGGGCATTTCACTTTGCAGTAAACAATCATAGTTGGTTTAGCAATGACATGCCTATAATAATGAGCAGAAACAATCCACTACAAACATTAAAGATACCACTTGCTGTCTCAATATTTGATGCACACTTGTATTATATTACAGCTTGTACTATTTATGGAAAGTTCTGCTCTAAACAGCATTATGATACAACACTTAAATAATTAGCACACACCAACTTGCTCATTTTTAGGATGAAACTGTTCCTAGATTAGTTTACAGTTACACAGAAATTGAAACCCAAGTGTGAAACCATGATGCTAACTGTTGCAATACAAAGCTGATCTATAAACAATAGACATACATAAATTTAGTTGTCACACCATGGACTTTCTATAAAAGTTAGGGCAAAATAACCAATATTTGAGTTAAAATCTTTTTAGGTAATTTTTACCTGATATTGTTTTTTTGGCCATAACTTTTGAACCAGAAATGCTAGAAAACCAATCAAATGCTCGAACGACTCGAATTTTAGCCTAGATACCACTAAACACTTCACCGAAATACTTCCTTCTTGCAGTTGTGACCCAGAGCCTGATGACCTTGGCAAAATAGTCCTAAACCTACCCCACTTATAACATATAACATCACCCACAAAAACATGAAACCCCCCAAATTTTTTCATTGTAACCTAGAAGACTTGCCAAGTCTTAGATGGTTTTAACAGCTCTTAGCACAATAGACTGGTGAGTTATGGAGTTGCAAATTATAACTTTTAAAGCAAAAATTGCCCGGCTCCAAAGGTGTTAACACTTTGAGAGCCGGTCTACGAATATATCATACCTGGATTTCGGCCTAAAACCAGCAGTTTTTGGTCGCCTCACCAATGCCATAGCTCCTCTGCCGATTGCGCTAGAGAGATGTTCAAGGGCTTAAACGGATCAGCCAGTCTTCTCGTCTGCACTCGAAAAAAATTTTTTGGTTGGGTTTGCGATTTTTTTGTGAGTGACGTCATAAGTGAAGTAGTTTTTGGGCCATTTTGGCTCATACTACCTGGGCTAGGGCCTGTTGCAACTTCTCCGCTGGTGCTGCGCTGAATGTGCGGTCCACTACGAATGGAGTGTGCGCGAAGAACAACACCACATATATGTGGCGTGAACAAGCAATAATAGAGTGATCATGGCATGTGAACTCTATTGTTGCTTGCTGCCACAGTGCGAAGCTTGGTGCACATGCAGCTCAGGATTTTCTGATTACAACAGGCCCAACCGCTAGGCCAAAGTATTTCACTTAAGTTTTCATTGGAAACTAGGCTCGAGTCTGAGTCTTTTGAGCCTTTGATCAACTTTCTAGCATTTCTGGTTCAAAGGTTATGATCTAAAATAAACAAATTAATTAATTATCTAATTAGCTAATTGGTCAAAATATTTTTATTACTTTAGATCATAACTTTTGAAGCCGAAACCCCAGCAGGTTATGCAAAGTATCAAAAGACTCAGATTGTAACCTAGTTTCAAATAAAAACTTTAGCGAAATACTACCATCTAATGGTTTGTGCCCAGGGCCAGGTGAAGTGGGCCAAGGTGGCCTAAATCCCTCCACTTATGACGTCACTCACAAAAAATCCACACCTCCCAATCAAAAAACTTTTTGAGTGCAGTCTAGAAGACTTGCCGCATCTGCCGCATCTTTTGAGTCTTTGAACAGCTCTCTACCACTGTTGGCACCCGAGTTATGTGCGCGCAAAGCCATGTGCGACCCGGTTGTTTTGATGCAAGAATTCCCGAAACCGGCCGGACGCCACAAAGTATTAAGATCTATAAACAACTGGGAGTAAAGTGGGCTACCTTACGTTGATGAAGATTGTTGCTGCATAACCTAAAAATTTCATGTGAAGCATTATACCACCATTGTAGCAATAACATTGAGATCAACCAAAAGCAGAAAAACAGCCAAGAAAAAACAACTTTTAGAAACCAAGCCTACTAGGATTTACTCAGAATTCAGTAACAAGGTTGTGACAATTAGTGAAATTATAATATAAACCAGGGCTTTTCAAAGTATGGGTGTGTACTTTTGAGATCGCGAAACAAATTGGCTTGACAAATCAGATCTAAATTTGTTGTAAACTTCACTAGAAAATTAAAAGTAGGCCTGCAGTGAATCTATTTTTTAATGCGTTTCTAGGGGCAATTCCGCATTTCATGCTGTCAGTTGTTTACTAGGATGTCTGCCTGAGCTGCCAAATTATAATACACAACCAAACACAACAAGTTATGTGTTGTTACCTGATTACGTCATGATTGTGCTGTTTGTGATGTCACAATATAACACGACATTAATGTTTCCAAACCAACGTTTTGGCGAAGTTTGCTGACACAATAGGCATATTATTCTGCATGCACTCTCCTAAACGTTGTTGTTCATTGCATTGAACACACAAAACACAGCACTCAATGCTACCACAAAGCATTGCATAACTACAAAAATACCAGGCAACACATAAAAACAGGAGAGTAAAACACACTCAATGCTACAACAGGCTAGTTCACAACTGTAAAAACATCAGGCTGCATGAATATATTGTGAAATAGGAGCAGTCAGGCAGAGAAAATGTGCGACTGCTAGATGAGTAGGCACCCAGGGTTGACTGTTTCAAACTTGCTGAACTGCACAAGAATTGAGAATGCGCATGAAGTATGCAAGAAAGCATTTTTTATTGAGTGGCTGTTAAATACGCAACAAATGGTGGGACAGAGCAGATGCGGGCTTGTGCGAGCGATCAATCCACCTTATCTGCCAATTAAAATGACAAAGCTCAAATGATGCTCATATTGCAAGCTGTAATAGCGCACACCCAAGGTTGCCACATCAAAACACAAAAGGGAAACCAGTTATGTATGAGAAAGTCAGATAAATTAAGCCTGTTGAAATGAGACAATTTTGAAATTTGGTTAAGGAGATCAATTAGACATCCATAATTATCTTTCAGTTTTTTTTTGCGATTTTTCCTTGATTGCATGATCTGGAAAAAATCATGTCACTATCAATTTGATTGAGTTTGTGCCGAACCACTAGAGCAGGGGTTCCCAGCCTTTCTCTGACCATGCACCCTTTCAGCATTTTGACAGATGAGCATATACCCCCAAAATTTATTTCTATAGGACGACTTTTTCCGAAACATTTTATCATGGCTAATAATAGATACATTTAACAATAAGCATGTAATGTTTTTTTATTACAATATTCACTGTTATATGTATAAATATTTGGAAGTAAATAATATACAAATATATTTTAGTTCTTTTAATAACCTTAAATGTACCCTTTCAGATAGCCACATGTACCCCAGGTTGGGAATCCCTGCGCTAGAGAATAGGTCTCTGGTATTGAGGAATATGAGAATTACTACAATCTGAAATACATAAAAACTAGTGTTGACAAAAAACGTCTCAAAAAATTAAACCCATGCAGCATGCGTTGGTAGCCTTACAATTAAACCCATGCAGCATGCGTTGGTAGCCTTACGATATGAACAGCATCTCGTTGCAACAACATTTCAATTTTTGTAATTTTACTCTTTAGATGCCTGGGACCATCACCGTGCTTCCCCCCTGCATGCCACTGATCATAAAGCAAGAATAACATATTGCCATATGAAACATCAAAGCTATGTAAGGTGCTTCATGTTCAACTGCAATTCCCACAGTAAGAACAATAACTTCGCCATGTTTCATTGATTAAATTGACAAGAACTAGGAAACAAATAATACAAGACTGCTTTAGTCAACTAATTCTCAGAACAAATAACTGAAAAATACCACTGCTGGACTTCCAGTTCTAGTTCTTATATAAACATGTGGTGATCATTAAACATCCACATCATTCAACAAGCAGGACAGAATGCAGAAAGCACAGTGCAATAATTGCAAATTATGCATATCTTTCTTACTAACCAATCAAATGTCATGTTTCTGAAGATTACAACTGTATACTCAGCAACAGTATCAATATGCAATAATAACTACAAACTTCAAGATGTATAGTACACTACTGATGCTGGAAAGTGCAAACATCATATTTAATTTTCATGGTGACACTGCAGCTGTCCTGAAAAAACTTATCACTAGTTACTCACATACTGTTTACGCATCATATCTTTTTTCAGTAATATAAGATAAAATTGTCACAAGACAGTCAATGTATTTTTTCCCTTCTAATAGCCTACCACACCCAGTGTTACATGATTTAAGTGTGAAATTGCCAGAAAGTCAACTATCTTAGTGTACTACTTCATGCTTTACTCAAAGATAACAATGACACTCACTTCATAGACAATCTGAGAAATTATTGTGCAGTAAATAAGCTCGGAGGCACCTTTGCTCAGTGCTCTATTGCAGTTGAAAACACTTTGTTTCTTGTTTATTTCATGCCTATGTATGCTTGCAAATTGAGGGGCATGTACACATAGCCAGTAAACAACTCTGTGGCCTACAGCAATGCTTATTGAATTTTGCATTATATCACCATCAGCATAAGTGTTTTCTCACATCAAATTACTTGCTTTAGGATTTTGATGCCTTGATTAGAAACAATTTATATTTATGCTTTTGTTAAGACCTTGGCTGTCGGTATCTGAATATATCATACCTGGAAATCAGGTTAAAATCAAGCATATTTTAGTTGTCTAACCAACCTCATAGCTCCTTAGCCGATTGTGCTAGAGAGCTCTTCACACCCTTAATAGACTCGGCAAGTCTTCAAGGAATATATAAATTTTGGGTTTCAGGTTTTTTGTGAGTAATGTCACAAGTGAGGTAGGTTTTTGACTCATGTGACCTGACCTAGGGCCCAACCGCTAGACGGAAAGTATTTTGCTCCATTTCTTACTGGAAACTAGACTAGAATCCGAATCTCTTGAGCCCTTGATCAACTTCCTAGCATTTCTGGCTCAAAAGTTATGATATAAAATAACAAAATAATTAGTTACCTAATTTAATGGATTCATTACTAATTTGGTTGTTTTTAGATCATAACTTTTAAACCAGAAACCCTAGCAAGTCATCCAAAGTATCAAAAGACTTGGATTTTAGCCTAGTTTCCAATAAATCTAGCAGTTTGGGCCCAGGGCCAGATGAAATGGGCCAAAAAGGTCTAAAAGCACTCCATTTATGACGTCACTCACAAAAAACTGAAACCCAAAAATATTTTATTTCATTGCAGACTCGAAGACTTGCCAAGTCTTTCGATGGTTTGAACAGCTCTCTAGCGCTTTCGGCGCCAGAGATATTCCTGCGCAAAAACACGTGGAAGCTGCTGGTTTTAGGCTAAAGCTATACCAGCAGCTAAGGTGTTAAACAATGTGCATCTCCATCTAACTTTTTTATCTATTCACTCCAATTATGCAAAGCATTTTACAAATCTCCATTTTTTATTATTATATAACCCTTGTATATGACAGTGATCAAATGCACAAGTTGCTGGTAGTTTGTTTCACTGTTTGTTCCTCTTTAGTATTTGTTTAAGACAGGGTTGCCAGATTTTGTCCATAGGTTATGTCCATAATCTTAATAGAAAAATGACCAATACGGCTGTTTTTGAAAATGTTATGGGCAAAAATACAAAATGTTTAACTACAGTAATTTACCATGCAATATACAGTAAGCATAGGAGACCCAAAATTTTTGGAGAGTGGGATATTTTTTGGTTGAAAAGTTCTGGTTTTGTCAAAGAAGCAAGCTTTGACCCTAAAAAAGCCATTTCTGCCATGAAGTTAAAACTACATGTTACCACTTTATTGTAGATAAATGCTTTAAAATCTGACTCATTGTGTTGAACAGTAGGTAGTGTTTATTTTGCTGAGAGCGGCAAAAGCTCTGCTTGATATATTTTACCATTTGAACCTGTTTAGAACTGCATAACTTTTCTCCAGATATAACGCTGAGTTTGTGACACCAGCAACACGGCAAACATAGCTGAGGATGTCTATGGCTGCTTTGCGAGTGGTCATCAGTTCAGCCCTCACCATTGCTGCTTTTGCTTTCCTACTGGACGTGACCCTTTTCATGGGAACACTTTTGTTATTTTTTTAAGGTTTACCTTTTTGGATTAGGTTTAGGGCAAGAGTTCCTAAACTGGGGTACATATATCCCTAGGGTTACATTTGCCTATCTGAAGGGATACATTTAAGGTTAGCAATAGAAGGGCAAAAATATATTTACATACTATTCATTTTGAAATATTTATACATATATCAGTGAACATTTTTTCAAAATAATTATATGCTGATTTGGTAAATAATATGTACATTTTTTTCCTCAGCCCTTTTTTTCGTAAGAAATTTTAGGGGTACATGCTCATTTATCAAAATGCTGAAGGGGTAAATGGCCAGACAAAGTTTGGGAACAATTGGTTTGGGGTTATACATCATCTGACAAGAACAATATGCTTATCTAAGCATATTGTCCTTGTCACATGACCATTTCTGACAGCAAAATAAACCCTTCCTAAGCAGTATGGAATTATCTTTTCACTCTAATGACATTTTTAAATCTTCAGCTATTCTCATTTTCTCTTGACCTTTAGCTCCAAATATATGAACAGGAGATGAAATCCATCAACTGCATTGAGTTGATGATCATAATCATATGCTGGAAACCATAATTAACTCGAAACATGTAAACAAAAGGGTAGGAACACCTGAAAATAAGCATTGACTGAGTCATATGACAGGTTTGACTGAAACACTTAGTACAATATCTACTGGCTGCAGAGGCTAAATAATTACTAGACACTTCAAAGCAATAAAAGGTTGAAGTACTATGGTGTTACTGTAACAATGATGAAAAGCTTCCAGAGCAACCATCTCACAATGTAAAATGCTTCTACTATAATATTTATCAGTCACTTAACTGAGTACAGTCAGTCTGGAGATACAACTTTTTAGTATACAGAAAAAAAAACAAAAGAATGGAAATAACAAGAAAACATTGAACCAAATAATAGGAAAAAGCAAGCATAAAGTTCACACAGACACACAGTATGCAGGAGAAACACGGGGACAAAAAGTATTTGCAGAAACGATATATAAAGGGCAGAGAATAATATACAAAAAAAGTATATAAAACAATCTGGAGATACAACTCTTAAAAACGACCAAAACATTGGCCAGATTTTATATAATGGCCATGTGTTTTTTTCATGGCCAGCACACTTCAAAAATGGCTAAATTTGTTGTGACATGGCCAATCTGGCAACCTTGGCCTATAGTACGTACCAAATGTGATGATCATTTTTGCGTCCTTGTGTTCTAACTAATGTGATGTGGACCTTATATCTGAGCCAAACATAGATAAATCAGTAAAAGAAAAGTAACAATGGAATAAACAGACACCAAACATAAAAATAAGACTGTAAGCAACACATATGGAGTTGAGGTAGACATAGATCAAGAAAAGTACATGAAGAAGTGAGGCAAATCTGCTTTTTTTGCTTTGTTTTTTTTGCTGCAAAGCTGAACCAGAATCCTTAGAAAGACAATAATAAGGGCTCAAAAGACTCAGATTTTGGCCTAGTTTCTAATAAAAGCTTGAGCGAAAGATTTCCTTCTTGCGGTTGGTGCCCAGGTCCCAATAACCTTGGCCAAAAAGGCTTAACCTATCTCATCTATGATGTCACCCCCAAAAAACATGACACCCAAAACTGTTGCAGTAGCAACTAAGCTAGCCTTTTAATTGCGAGCCATGGGGGAGCTAGTCCGCAGAAATTTGAAAAACGTGCTTTGACAATCTTTCGCCTAGGACCTGGCCCTTACGAATCTGCGCATTAACTAGACTATAGTCTCTTGTTCCCTACAGCGATGGCCAACAGAGTCATAAGCACTCAGAAAATTCTTTGTTAGCAAATCCAACAAACAAGCTTCAACGGCGATTGATTGTCAACACGGTTTCTGAAACACAACAGAAACAAACTGAAAGCATTCTACCAGCGCAACTAAACTACCAAGACAAACTTCGTCACATTAGCTAAACATGCGACAAGCAATAAACAGACAAACGCGCAGCTCACACGACTGCGGCTATTTACATAGATCAACTCGCATCAGCACATGATTGACTGTAGTTTTAGTTCAACTAACTGCACACTGAACTGCAAATTTTGTGCAACTACTAGCAAAATAGCTGTGGATCAGCTTTTGCATCATGAAGCAAAATACACACTGCTTATAGTATGGGTTTTTTTTGTTTGTTTTTTTGAATGGAAAATTCAGTAATCAATTTATTCAAATACCGTGAAGTACCAAACTGAGAAACAAAATATAAACAAGAAAAAAACAGTAAAATTATACAGACCATGATGGAGTACCGTCATTGTGCGTGTGTTCCACCAGGCACGCAGCACCCCAAATGGGGTTGGACAGACAGAGGCAAAGACAGATTACAAAAAGGTTTAACAGTAAACAGCGACACAGTAGTGTTAGGTACATGAAAAATAAACAAAGTCAGTGTGGTTTACTGGTTAGTCAGGATGGCTGAAAAGGGGAGCAAAACAATACTGCACAGGGGTTTACAGAAAGCATAAAAAAAACTTACTGAAGACAATAAAGCTCACAGAAAACACAGACATGCGGAAGGTGATGGCTATTCATTGAAGAGAGGCAAGTGATGGGTAGGAACACTGGTTAATGCAACCTACGTCAACTCAGTCGCCAGTTGCTCCAGCCGCCAGTCGGCTCCAATACGGACGTCGGCGAAACGCAAATGTGTTACCAGAGCGTGACCACATTGAACGGATTGAACCAATATGAGCGATCATATCCGTGGAAATATTATTAATATTTCAACCGAAATGGGTCATTTACATGTCCAAAAATATATTTTGCTTGATTAAAACTTGCACTCTGATCTTGAATAGCTTGTTTCAGAGCGTTAAACTCTCCACTCTTTACTCAGTACTAAACCTTCAATGCTAGTGAAAGATGGCTTCAGTCAAACGAATATTGCGCTCATATCCGTGGAAAAATTGCAAAAATTTCAACTGGAATAGGTTATTCATATGGCCAACATTACATTTTGATTGATTCAAACTTGCGCTCTGATCTAGAAAGACTCCTAATACAGTGCTGAACTTTTGACGTTTCCGCCGGAAGTCAACGCTCAATGCAAATGAAACATGGCTTCAATGAAACGAATATTGCGCTCATATATGTGGAAAAATTATTAATATTTCAACTAAAATAGGTAATTTAAATGTCCAAAAATATATTTTGCTTGATTTAAACTTGCGCTCTGATCTCGAATAGCTTATTTTACAGCGATGAACTTAATTGTGACATTTTCGCCGGTGGTCAGCGCTCAACGTCAGTAAAACATGGCTTCAATGAAACAAATATTGCGCTCATATCCGTGGAAAAATTACAAAAATTGCAACTGAAATGGGTTATTTACATGTCTAAAAATATATTTTGCTTGATTAAAACTTGCGCTCTGTTTCAGAAGGCTCCTAATACAGCGTTGAACTTTTTGACCTGTTTGCTAGCAGTCAACACTCGATGCTTCTCAAAAATGGCTTCAATCAACACATCATCACACTCATGTCCGTGGAAAAATCATCAATATTTTAACTGAAACGGGTCGTTTATATGCCAAAAAAATATTTTGCTTGATTAAAACCTGCGCTCTGATCTCGAATAGCTTATTTTACAGCGATGAACTTGCGACATTTTCGCCGGCAGTCAACGCTCAATGTCAGTCAAACATGGCTTCAATGAAGCAAATTTTGCGCTCATGTTCGTGGAAACACTAAATATATTTTGACTGAAATGGGTTATTTACATGTCCAAAAAAATTTTTTGCTTGATTAAAACTTGCGCTCATATCTCGAATAGCTTATTTTACAGCGATGAACTTTTGACCTTTTCGGCAGAAGTCAACACTCAATGCCAGTCAAACATAGTTTCAATCAAACAAATATTGCCCTCATGTCCGTGGAAAAATTAACGATATTTTAACTTAGATGGGTTACGATATTTTAACGTTTACATGTCCAAAAATATATTTTGTTTGATTAAAGCTTGCACTTTTAAACAGAAAGTCTTCTGATGCAGCGTTGAAATTTTGACCTTCTCGCCGGCAGTCAGCACTCGATGCTAGTCAAACATGGCTTCAATCAACCGATCATTGCGCTCATATCCATACAAAAATATTTACTGTTCTTATTGAAATGGATATTTTATATGTCCAAAAATATATTTTATTCAATTAAAACTTGCGCTCTAATCTCGAATAGCTTGTTTTGCAGCGTTGATCTTGTAACATTTTCGCCGGCAGTCAACACTCAATGCCAGTCAAACGTGGCTTCAATCACCGATCATTGAGCTCATATCCGTGGAAAAATTATCGAGATTGTAACTTAAATGGGTCATTTGCACGTCCATCATTACATTTTTCTTGATTAGAATTTGCGCTCTCATCTTCAAAGGTTTGTAATGCTGTGTTGAACTTGTGAAATTTTCCGCGCTGCAGTCAACGTTCAAAAAGGCTCGTAGCACTGTGTTGAACTTTTGACCTTTTAGCTGGTATCCAACACTCGATGTCAGTCAAGCATGGCTTCAACCAACCGAGTATTGCAATCAACGTTGTATTATAGCGCATATTCAGTAGCACATGACCATGTGAGGAATGTATTCCCTCCAAAAATGCAACAATCATGATATCAACAAAATGCATCATGGAATGAAAGCATAAAATGTGTATCGATTATTTCGTCGAAAAACTAATTTAATACAAATATGTCACATGAGAGTGTGGATATCACAATCTATGAGCCTAAGGGAAACTCGTAGAAAATGACCCAGAACAATTTGTTGAGAGCTCCTTTTGGCGCACATAATTTTTGCCTTCTTTTGAAAAACATATGGCATGCGTAAAGGCCTATTCAATGAAGCTCTAAAGTGGTTCATGCGTTTTCTGATAAAAAAACAATGCAGGAACTAATGTTAAATTCAAAAATGGTGGCTGCACGGCATCTCTGAAAAAGAAGAGACCCGAGACGACCACCACGTTCGTTTCCTGTAACATCCACCGCTTGTCACACACACACACATATATATATATTAGGCCTAACCTAGGGAATATCTAAGGCCAGTGACGTTCCGTGAAAAGTTCTGGGTAAGCAGTTTTATAGCCTGAAATTCGAAAATCATGTCCATGGAGATGCTCAGTTTAAAGGTCAAATTGATATAGAGCACATGCAGCAGTTAGCGAAAATTTCCGAATTGCAACTAGTATACACATCGCTGTTGCACAGTGTTATATCTGCTGCTTTGCCATATACTGTTTCGTCTGGGATGCATACGACAAGACAAAAGATACTTTAGGTACCGTATATTATTCAAATGGGTTCACACGCATACCAAGGCACACTGTTGCAAAAGCTAAATCTGTTTGACATACCCCAATATTACCCGGAACATACAATCGTTTCTAGCATTTAAGTCTTCACTTCAATTAAACATTATGTTTCATATGTAATTATTGAGTGGTCTATAAAATTCCAACTTACATAGTTCTTTTTAAATCGAAGTTGGCATAATGCACTCTTGAACAAATGTAGAACATGTCAAACGTTGTTGCAACTGACATCAAACATTCGTACTTCTTTCAATTGCCAAACGCAGTATGCCAAACTGACATAGTACAGGCGTTCATGAAGACTGAGCTGTAGCAAACGTGTCACTTCTCAGACAAATCTACGAATGAGCAGCAGGTGTGGGTGACTATGCTGTCATTGCAGTGTTCGTCCTTGCTTGAGATTTCTTCTTCTTGGTTCTTCGTCTTGTGTTCCTGAGGCCATGTGGGAGATGGTCTGGCTTAAGGCAGTTTTTGGTGGCCTTTTGTAGCTTTGTTACTTATCTCTTTCTTATTTCTACTCATGAAACTAACTAAATTTTTATTTTATTTATTATCTTGTTTCTTCTTTTGGACAGACATTCAATGCAGAAAACTTTGTGACAGAAGTCCAAGAAGCCTTAGATAATCTCCCAATCAACCAAAGCAACCCATGTGAAACCTTAGACTCAGGCATCTTGATACTAGAACAATGTCTTAATGAACAGACTCCTATAAAAAAAGCTGTCCAAAGCCAAACAAAAACTGTCCCATAAACCGTGGATAACTCCATGTCTTCTCAAATCGAATAAAACAAGGAACAGGCTATATAGAGCTCTGGTGCGCTCTGGTTTCAGTAGCCAAAAGGCCCATGCAAAGTATAAAAAGTACAGGAATAAAGTTACTCATTTAATGGAAATCAACAAAAAAAGCTATTATCAGTCACAATTCTTGTCTTGTCGAAATGATTCTGGGAAAATGTGGAAGCTCATTAATTCCCTTATTAGTTCTAAAGAAAAAGTTCGTGCCCCCCAGAGAAACTATTTGACCCTATCAAATCAAACTACACAAGCAATCCAGAAATCATGTCCAATATATTCAACATCTACTTTGTCTCAATTGGACAGCAATTAGCAAGCAAGATTCCTCCCCCAGTTCACCATACATATCCAGTAAAAGTTAATGGCCCTAAAAATTCATTTGTGTTACATGATACTTTTGTTGAGGAGGTG
>Ga0210059_1007360_pt1 | contig 17497 bp, 11 predicted proteins | sample Ectturendosymbi2_FD_188042 | JGI IMG/M metagenome (GOLD analysis project Ga0210059, IMG submission 188042) | Ecteinascidia turbinata endosymbiont from Florida, USA - Sample 2 (SPAdes) (version 2) | ecosystem: Host-associated > Tunicates > Ascidians > Unclassified | place: Key West, Florida...
GTTGAAACTCTGGTGAATGGTCTTCCATAAACTGAATAATGTGTGGTTGTAATTTGAAATAAATAGCTTTTTAATCAAAGTCACAATTGAAATTTTCATGGGTACACATCTTTTTGGGTCACCCTGTATTTTTGTGTGTGAGTTTCCTGAATAAACTGAACTACACATTCAGCAACAGCGTCAATATATAGTAAAGACGTCAAACTTAACACTTCATTGTACAACTGCACTGATAAAGCTACAAAGACCCCATGACGTACAGCAGGGTCGCACAATGTTTTTGCTGTTGTCAGCCACATTTATGGTTTAATTTCATGAATTACAGCTGCCAGTGAGTCCCAGGTATTATAATCTTTGAATTGCTGCTGTTCTGCTTCCACATGTCTGTTGGCTACCATTCTACAAAGTATCCTTATACAGTACACAAAGATAAATGCATGGACACCATTAACTTTATATTTCAAATTATGTGCATGGCTGCATACATTTTTATCGAAAGCTGCTCCACAACTGTAAGTTGTGCAACCCTGACCTACAGAATGTGCCTGCACATCTTGTGTTCAAAATGATAGCTTACTTAAAAGAAACATGACTTATTAATTAACATTTTCGTTACCAGCAGACGTAGATCAAGTCCAAGGTATGCTGTCCACTGTTCTCAGCAGACGTAAATTTACATTTTTGCTACCAAAATTCTTGGAAACAGATTTGTTTTTTTATTTGGTTTCTGGAAATGGTGTAAAAATGTGGTCCTAGCCTGAGTTTAAGTAACATAAGGTCCTAGAATGTGAATCCAAACTCTCTGTGGTTCAGACACTGTTTAAAAGCATTGGTCTTTTTGAGTTGGTCTACCTAGGTGGAACCAGGGTCCTGCAGCAGTGACCAAGTTTGTGCAATGTAAGTGCTTTGATATGGTGCCGAATGCTTGGAAAGCATAAAATAATGTATTAGAAACACTTCTGTACGTATATTCAGGCATGCTGATAAAGTTTAATTGCTCAATACCAGTGTTAGCTGTTTTCATTGTCACAAAAAAGTAAACGTTTTGCAAAATGGTGGCTCTGGTTGGCCCAGGCTTGTTGCAGTGGTGTGTAGCTTAAAATCCTTTGGAAATATATTTGGTATGGTGGCAATTGATTATTGTACAGGCAACAAAATGTTCGACAGGTTTGCTGTTTTAGCCAAAAGCTGGAAAACACCTCGCAGTATCTACTTTCAGGGATTTGAATTTCCCACCAAAATTGCAGTAATAGTGGATATTGCCACAGGGAAACCACCCGGTATTGAAAGTATTAAGTTATGGCAATATACCATGTATTTCATATCATTGGTTCAGGACATAATGAGCAATATACAATGTAAGATTCCTTTGTTGCTAGCTTTTATAACTACTAGGTTTAGTGTCTATTTTGCCGCCAGCAGCAAAAGGTCTGCTGGGACTATTTTGCCATGCAAACCATATCCAGCTTTGTCCACATATAATACTGATTTCATGACACTAGCAGTACGGTGAACCTGGTCATGGTCACATGGGAAGTGCTTATTCATGCTGTACGAGTGGTTGTTTGTTCAGCTCTCATTACTACTGCTTTGGCTTTGCTAATAGAGATGACATTTTTGATGAGAGCGCTTTTTATGTTACACTTCTTCAAGTTTCAAAAACCAGACACGGCTTCACATTTTTGATCAGGGTTTAGAATGTTAGGTCACATTAAAAGGACAATATGTGCCAAGCGAAGCATATCATTCTTGTCACATGACCAATTCAACCATTCAGGTTCGGCTAATGGCAAAATAGCTCCAGCAGTGTTTTTGCCACTGGCAGCAATATAGACACTGCTTCATTATCACATTAAGTCAGGTACCCAGGAGGCTAAAATATCGAGCACTATCAGTGGTGTAGGTACCACCAGTATGGGGATGTAGCACCAGGTTTTTGGCATGTTAGTAGTACAAACCACCACTATTCAATTACATCCCCACGCTGGTGGCACAAATTTCCGCTATTCACTTTAATCCCCACCATGGTGTTACGTACCATTGGTGTACAGGAGTCCAAGTGTAGGAGTGGAATCCGGCCAGAGTCTTAATGAATTTCAAAAATAGGAGTGAAGCCAGAGTTGATTTTTTCACGAAAAGCCGGAGTCATTTTATGAACACATTTTGTATAGCTTATAGCATTCAACTTAGAGTTTAAGCAGGAGTCAGAGTACAAAACTTTAAAACGTCTCGGAGTTGGAATGGTGTCAGAATATATTCAGCCAAAGCAAGAGTGGAGTTGCAGTCACAAATTTCAGATGCTGTACACCACTGGTACATACAGGCTTTTCTGTTAATCCCTACTCTGGCGGTACAAACAGACATTTCATATTCAATCCCCATACTCATGGCACAAACCACCACTATAAATTCAATCCCTACAACCATGGTACGATAATAGTACAAAAAAGTTTTCTATTCAATGTCCATGCTCATGGTACAGACGTTTTTCTACTCAATCACTATGTTGGTGGTACAAACCGCTGCTATTCAATTAATTCCCCATGTTGGTTTTACTGGCTATTGTTATTTGGTACACCCCCACACTCATGGTACATCCCCATGCTAGTGGTACTAATGCCACTGACCACTACTGAAAATATCTACTGTACCAGGCAGATTGAAATACTAATGTCAAAAATCATGTAAATGAATGTGGAATTTTGTTCAAAATAAACAATTAAAAACATGAATAATGCTAATTGTTTCCCATACAGAGACACACACAGGGACCGAGTTCATGAGGGGGTAATGTCCCCCAACTTTTAAACAGTGGGGGACATGAAATCTTTTGTCCCTCCCAACATTTTGTGATGAAAAGTAATGTAGTTGTGCGAATTTCGTGGTTACATTACTGTTGGAAATGTTTCCCCAGCATAAAACCAAGGAAAAAATGAGCACTATCACTGGATTATCTGTAGACACAATACAGGATACAGATTTCATATGTAAACTGAATTCTCATGATTGTTGAAAATTGTGTTAGTTAATTTGAATTATGGAATCAGTGTGCACATGAACTTCGCTCAATCAAGAATTCCTGCGCTTCCTGTCTGTAGCCTACACAATCAGAATGCGGTTGCCACCAGGCGTGTAGCTATGGGAGACAGTGGGGCAATGCCACCCCAATTCCAAAATTTTCAGGTTAATAAAATATTTGAAGTATAAGCCAAAGAAATACTTCAGTGCAAATCAACGAATCTGCCTCAAGGAACCTATCCTACTTTGGCTTTTAGTCGAACGCAAACTTGTATTTGACCTTTTGTAATCATAATCAATGACCACAAATAAAAACAATTGGCGTAACGCTTTTCGCAGCTGTTTCTGGCGCACCAGCATGCTGTATCCCACCTAATGGTTATGCAATCTTCATTTCAAGACCATCGCAAATTCCTTTCTGATAACCGTGGATGTTACAAATATAACCTATCCTTGTTTCCAGCGTCAGCGTAGCCTTAAATCAATATCGTAGATTTTTGTTATTGCACAGTTCTAAAACTAGATGCGTGAATACGGCGGTGATATAAATTTTGTACATCTTGAAGCTCAAACTTTGGCTGAGAAGCAATTCAGTTTCAAAGTCTTCTTCATTGCGCCACAGTGACTGTCTAGCAACAATAGCATTCATTCTAGATGTTCATTTGTGATGACGTGTATTGTGGCAGTTCAATCACAATTATGTGGACCCTTAATGTTTTCATCAATGATTTCTATTTACCTTGCCAGGGAGTAAAAATCAGTCTTGTCAAGACATTAAACTCCGACCTACTGTTCATAAGCTCAGTGTTTGAACTTTCATCTGATGTTAATTGCTACCCTATCCAACCGTAAAAGTAAACAATTTGAGACCATTTAACTGCAATGAAAAGAACCAGCGGCAAAATCTAACGTAAGTAGCAAGATGCTTTTCATTTTACAAAGGCTGAGGGAATTGACACTGCCATTATTACAGATACTGAGATAACTTGCACAGAGGTGGATATTAAAATTTAGGACCAAGCTCTCAGGCAGGGGCTCCAAAACATTGCCATTGCGAAAAGTAGATGTGGGATTACGTGGATAAAAGAGTTAAATTTGTTTCACATTTCAATTTATGAACTAAATTCAAGAGCATAAGATACATACGAAAGGAACAAAATTTTGTAAAGTTATAGAGTTTTACAGCTGGCAATTGAAAGCTGCCTGCTATGGCACATTTTCCCATAATTTTTGCTTTATTTTGAAAAACATATGACTTGCTTCAGAGCTTCTTTAAATGTGGCTCTAGAGTGGTACATCACCTTTTTAACTAAACAATGGTGCAAAGCTCTCAAGAGTGGCACAGTATCTCTGAAAAAGATGGCCGAAGGTGACTGCCTCGTTATCCTTCCCTAATATCCATCCTTGAGCTTGCAATCTGTCTTGTTGGCAAAGCGCATATGACTAAAATGAAACTAAATTTGATTTTTTTCCCATTAGGGCTTCAAATTCCATAGATAAGGTATTGTATTTTCAAGAAGCCCATGATTTGTACAAATTTAATGACGTGCAGTGCTAAACTATCATTACTTGCAGCTGAGCCCGGTCAATAAGTTTTGTAATACTGGGTTTACTATTGTGTTTACACTTTAATTCCATCTTATATTTCAATGAAGTCGGTTAAATTTAGCAAAGTCTCATCAAAAAATTTAAATGAAGTAAGTTTGATGTAGCTACAATGGTTTTACGGAATGGGTTGAACATAGCCAAATATCTTACAGATTATAAAAAATCCAAACATTTTTCAAACGCATTGAAAGACTCTAGCGTATGCAGTTTATCAACTACAGATGTGAATAAATTGCTCAAAAATTAGATGACAATGGGATCCACTTCTTCACTTCTTATATGCGCAAAAGTTTTGCAGAAGGCCTACTTCAGACGTCACTGCCTCAGAGCAAAGTCGCTGTTCAGCTTTGATTGAACGTGCTGTGTTGGTGTACATCAGAAGCGTGTAAATACAGTATAAATGCAATCGTAATGGCAGCTGCGATGACTTCTTGCTCAAGTGCAATATTGGGCATGGAGAGGTTTACTAGTGATTTTGCAAGAAAGATTTATGGGCATGGATCCAAAGTAAAGATCCCAACTAGAAGTTTGAAACTTTACTATCAAAACTTTTAAAACATGTCAATTCAATGAAAGCAAACTTTTTATTTGTCAACCTAAATCTGAACACAAATGTTCAGGAGAAAATGCCAGAAATATGCATGTTTCATGGATGATGCTTTAAAAACAAGAAGCATCAAAAATATTTAAATGTTGAAACTCGGTTGTTGTTTTCCCCAGCCCTAATAAAATTTCTGGCTATGCACCTGGTTCCACTGCTAGTATTTACCAAAAGATCTAGTCCTTAATTTTGATTTGATCTATGTTGTGATTATTAGTAGCAGTATATTTTATTTATCAAAACTGATCAAGTTTGAATTGACTATCACGATTTTTTAGCATAATTGTGTCTATTTAAGCTCTTCTAATTAATGTGTTTTCATAATAAATGCAGTGCTAAGTGCTAGATATCTAGATGTAGCACTGTTGTATACTTGTATACGTTACTAGTTGCTATACCACCACGATGGGCGTAACCAGTATCAATTCCACAATGTGCCCCCAATCTGGCCAATTTTACAAAAAGGTCGTAAACCTTTTACGAGCAGTGCTATGCCAATGATTTTTGGTTGACTCTCACTTTGCCGACTTTACTTTTTTCTTTTACTTTTTTCCAGGCTTACGTGTTACCTTTATCATTTATGGGTTAGTGTTAGGTCAGATATTAGGTTGAATAAGGGTCAGGGGCGTCGATACCACCAGCGTAGAGATGTACCACCAGCGTAGGGTTGTACCTCCAGCGTAGGGGTTGATTCAGAAAGTAAATGTTTGTACCTCCAGCGTAGGGATGCCTTTAGAAAGCAACTGTTTATGCCTCCAGCATAGGGGTGCCTTTAGAAAGCACCTATTAGTACCTACAGCGTAGGGGTGACTTTACATAGCTCTTGTTTGTACTTCCAGCATAGGGAGTTGATTTATAAAGCCAATGCTTGTACCTCCAGCATAAGGATGCCTTTAGAAAGCAACTGTTTATGCCTCCAGGGTAGGGAGTTGATTTGAAAGCAACTGTTTGTGCCTTCACAACCTAAATAAAGCAGTTATGATGTCAAAAAAGCAAACGTTGAAATAGAGACAAGCGGGAAACAATACCATAGCTATTCCACTGGCCACTCTACATAGTTACAGCCCATCCAAAACGTTTGCACAGAGTCATCCCTATTCTGGAGGTACAATCAGTTGCTTTCTAAAGCCACCTTATGCTGGAGGTACAAACAGTTTCTTTCTTTATATCAACCCCTACGCTGGAGGTACAAACAGTTGCTATCTAAAGCCACCCCTACGCTCCTGATACAAACAGTTGCGTTCTAAAAAGCGATCCCTACGCTGGAGGTACAAACAGTGTAAAATATTTGCTTTCTAAATCAACCCCTGCACTGGAGGTACAAGCAGTTCAGATGCTTTCCAAAGGCATCCCTACGCTGGAGGTACGAACAGTTGCTTTCTGAGGGCATCCCTACGCTGAAGGTACAAACATTTGCTTTGAAAATCAACTCCCTGCACTAGAGGTACAAACAGTAACCTTCTAAATCAACCCTACGCTGGTGGTACTGACGCCGCTGAACAGTCCTCCATTAGGTTAAGGTTAGGTTAGCATTACCTTAGGGTTAGGTTAGGGATAGGTTAGCATTACCTTAGGGTTAGGTTAGGGATAGGTTAGGATCAAGGCTAGGTACCATATAAAAGGCGGAGCTCCGTAAATAGTGGAGCTTGGTTGCGGAGGTTTGATGACGTAACCGGAGTTGTTAAAACTGATATTTTGCGTTAAGCAATGAATGAGAACTAAACAGTAGTAAAAATAAATTTATTGCAAAAGGTGATATTACACTACGGTAAAAGAAGTCTATTCTGAAGTTTAATAATTTTTCCTTATCTGAGTTTCACAACGGTTCGAGGACAAAAAAATAGGCTTCAACAATTGTGAAAGTATAATTATTTTAAACATTGCAAACTTCTATTCATACATTACATGTTTGCGTGAAGCGCATATTCAGTTGCATATGCGTGCATTTGTTCCTTTATTTTTCTTTTGCAACTCAACTTTTTTCCACTCTGGTTACATCAAAGATCCGCCCGGACAGAGCTCCGTCTTTTACAGGCAACCTTTTAGGGATACAGTTAGCGTTAAGGTTAGGGTTTATCTTTTACGTTTACTTCGTTTCTACTAAGCCTACTGTACTCTCGTTGGGCGTTACTGTTACATCACAGGTGGCATATCAATAAGTTTTCAAATTTCAAGATCCACAGGCGTATCTATAGCCATTGCCAAATCATCAGAGTGCTATGGCATGATAAGTGTTAAAAATAAAACCAAACAAGATTTGCACAATAAGCTGAAATGATTCATTTTGCACATTTTCAAACTTTTCCAAAAACCCTTAAAAAGGGTCAGAAGTTCCAACCAAGGGACAAAATCTCTAAAAGTGTTAGCACTCATTGCCACACACAGAAAATAGAACCTTGCTACAGTAGCTAGCCTAGACTGCAAAACAAAGCAGTTGACAACGAAATATCGTGCGCGAAACTAATCTTATCTTGTAAGGTGACTCGTGTGAAAAAATCCTGGTAGATGATGAAATGGATGCCGATTTTACGCATTTGACCTAAGGTAACCTCGCGTGATGAAAACGCCTGAAACACTTACCCTCTTTACACTGCACTGTCATCGGATTCGCATTGGATTGGGAATCTCATAAATCGTTCAAACACGATCATGAGTGTCTCACCGAGCAGCTTGAGCATGCATTTTTTCAGCCATACCCAATTCAGCGAATCCAACTAGCAAAGGTAAGTTGGGAATTCGATGATAAAGGATGAGCAGAAAAGAGGTTGAATGGTTTATATTGTCTTGTGCAACCTTTTCTGTACTTGTTTGATGCTAAAACCACTACCGTGGAACAGATTAGCTTATTCAATGTAATCTGTAGCAAAAATGACGGATTAATTTATTCAATAGTTTTGCCTGTAGGCTAACTACACCTAGTTAGCGATACAATCTACAAAATTGAATCGGTTGAGCAAACTGGAAGATTATTCCGTAGGTTACAAGACATCAGATATTGGGCTGAAAGACTATTACCCCAATACTGAGTAGGTTTTCATTACACCTTGGTGTAGTAGAGTGATTCTACCTCTGTGCAAAATATGTAGCCTAATATTGGAAGTGGATGACTTCAGTATAGGCTACACTTTGAAATTTGTATCCTAGTAGTTGTGTGGCTATGATTTCCTCAGTTCATAATGGAACACATGGAGTAGCATAAAAGTTTGTTGAATAGGTTACAGTTGCAATTTGGTGAATTGCAATAGCGTACCTACTGTTCATAGCAGGGTTGTTGTAAAAAACGACCCAAAAAAAGCCTACTTAAAAAAACCTAATACAACCCACCAAAAAACCCACTTCTTATTTTTTCTTGGACAAATCTACTAAGAAATAAAAAATAAAATAGGCAGGACACTTGTACAGTTAGCTTTAACTTTTTTTAATCAAACAAAACGAACAGCAATGAAATTTGAACGATTTGAAATAAAATTAAACAATTTGTAATCATGTAATGGTTATCATTCTTAGCTCTACACAATCAGTATATTTTAACCAATATTTCTGCCTTACGTGCATCTATCAACTTTTTTTTATTTTGGACCATACCAAATCACATGTTCAGTTGGAAAAAGCACTCTAAAAATCAGGGGTCACCAATGTGGTGCCCACAGGCACCAGGTTGCCCGCAAAGAGAAGGACCCATCAGGTTGTCCACGGGCATAGACGTAGCCAAAAGAAAGGCATGGCCACCAAATTTCTAGCATTTCTTGTCATTTTGCGCTTTAAGTGTTGTCCCAAACAAAATACTTTTGCCTGCTGATGTCAAAATATTTGGCTCAAAAAAAATTCAGGCTGGCTACGCTACTACCTGTGGGCCTGTTTTAAAAATAACATCAGCATGATCAGTGAGTGTCTTCACATTGCAGAATATCTTAATTGTTAAGACTAAAATAATTAAAGGTAAATTGAGCAACATTTTTATTTCAGAAGCGTGCATCAAACTGGCAGCTCTTTGCATTAGTAAGTAGCTTTCAGCTTCAAGGTTAGTGATCCCTGCTATAGATGCTGAACCAGTAGGGCATGCAGATAAACTTTACATGGAACTGCAGAGTTTGTGTGGAAATGGTTTTTCTTTGTTTGCTGTGCACATTCTTGCCAAGCCTTACCAATACCACTTTGGAAAGAATTGACGAAAAATTGCCAAAACAAACATGGGGTACATTTCTTTAATCTTTACCCTCACATTTGAATGGCATAATAGGTATAACAAGTTGTTATTGTGTAATTCTGAAACTAATGATATTGCATGATGCAATAAAAACAATTAGGAATAGGCTAAGGTTTTTCCATTTTCTTTATAAAAAGAACAAAAACTTGTTTTTTCTACAAAATACAAAAAAATGGGTTTTTCCAAAAAAAAAACAATAAATAACAGGTGGGTTGGGTTTTTTTGAAAAAACACAGGATTTTCTCAACCCTGGTTCATAGATTCCTAGCCTACTTACAAAGTGTCAGTGCTGTGAATCCTCATGATATTTCACTACTCTGTTCACTGTTGTATTGCATTGCAGAGAACGGACTGGTTAATGATCGTGGCTGAAATCAACAAAGTGGCTTTGCAATGTAAAAACTAACTCCCATTTCCTGTCTTGTAGAAGCTGTTCAAATTCTATTAAGGTCACTTGAAGACTACAGTTACGATGCGATGCGGTTTTCATACCAAGGTAAAGTTCGCCCGACTTTTTCCAACCCGACGTTTTTCGTTGGATGCGAAGAACGAAAAATTTTTTAAACTTCAAAACAGCGCATCAGAAAGACTTTTAAGATGAAAAAAACGCACGGGAAGAAGTGATGTAGTCGAGACCGCAACCTCCGAGACGAGACCGAGACCTGTCTCAAACTTCAAGACCGAGACTTTTCCATAAAAGCCGAGACCGAGACCTGGAAGTTCGAGACCGAAACTCGAGACCTCACATTTTTCTGATGGTAATTAAAGGTAACTCTTTGAAAAATGCTGCAGAAAAATATTTGGAATGTTGCCAAATACCAAGATGAAGGTGTTTGCCGTTGCTATACTAATAATCATTTACCTACTTCAAATTCACACTACACAACATTTCACTCACAAGAAATATATATTTCCGCGCTGGCAAAGGCTTGCTCGGGTCTCTAAATAATACTAACACCGCCAGTACCTCAGCCCAAACTGCAAAAAAATTTTCATCACTATCACTGAGGCTTATTGAAACATTTTAGGAGCACGGTCGGCGTCGCGTTTTTGGATAAGTCAGCAATTATTCTGAAGCTCAGCTGAACCCAAAATGCTAATTTGTTGGATGTTGAATACAGTTTGTTATTTCAAAAGCAATACGTAATTACCGCCGGAAAACGCAATGGGTACCCAAAGTAAAAACACCCAAAGGTAAAAAATGAAGAAATTTGGCCAGTACCCTTTGTTCGCCGTCGGGTGAAAATCAAAACCATATTCTGGTCGAAGTTTGAAGTGTTACATGCAACAGAAACAAAAAATGTTTACATGGAAAGATGTTTTTTTCAATACATCTTTTCCATCTTCCATCATGTAAAGCAGTCTACCTATGGCGAAATAGAACAAGGGCTTTAACTTAGAAGCAAAGTAAATGTTGCTCAATACTGGTGGTGCTCCATGCGATATTGTCGCAAATTTAGGAACCACGGCCTAATAGATCATATAACTGGTGCAATAGTCCGTAAGAATTATTGTGAAGTATATTCATGCTCTGCCATAGTTTAGCCTACGCATTGCACCTGTTTTTCACATGAAACATGCAAAGTCGAAACATTTCAAAAGATGCACCTACAATCGTAAACATATGAAACAAATTCCAAGACAAAATTTGCAACTAAAAAGATTACTTATTTTTGCAATTCTTGCCTGTGAAAATGAAATCCAACGCACTTTAGGCAACAAGCATTAACAAGAAAAGTGAATATATGCTTTGCCTTGGGTTAGCCTACGCATTGCACTCTCGACTTTTCGTTCACATGAAACGTGCAAAGACGAAATACAATATTTGAAAAAAGCCACCCAGATTCGCAAAAAATTGTGTGAATGTAAAACATTTTGCTTGTGTGATTTCCGGTAGTTTGCACAACAAATCCAAGGTTTTAGCAAACAAAGATCAGTAGAAAATATCGACAAGCTTGCTATGTTCGCACACACCTTACACAACGTTCACGATCATCATGAAAACTAGAAACATTTGCAAAATAGTCAATGAAATGTGCGCAATTGAAAAATGTTGCTTCTTTTTGCATTTATTGGTCCCTGTTCTTGAATTACAACAAACATTGGCGTTATCAGTAAGGAAAATGGTTACATGAGCATTGCTATGGGATAACCTGTGCGTCTTCACATAAAGCATGCAAAGTCGAAATTCCGAAATTCAGTATTTGAAAAAAGCCCAACAGACTTGTACAAAAAATGTGTGAAGATAAAAAGCATTTATATTTTCGATTGTCATGTGTTTTGAACTTGACGTTTTGGAGACAAGAAACGCGAAGCTTTCTTTGCAGTAGATTAGCATGCGTGGCTGAAATCAGAGCTGTTGCTTCTGCGTGGTCTCACAGCTCGGATTTTTTTCATTCAGGACCTTATTTCTTGATTTGAGCTTTCTGAAAAGCTTAGGTGTGTGATCAACATACATGTCATTACGTGTTCGGTACAACCAAATAGATTTATACGTTTTGACGACTCGGCAGTATTGAGAAAGAACTTTACTAAAATTACTTGTTCTGCAAAAAATAAATCAGAGACCATCAAGCAAATGCACTATGATGCAAGCACAACCGACTGGCATGATCCAGATGAACTATAAGAAAGACCACTTCAACGAAATAAATAAAAAACTCAATGTCGAAAAATATGAATGTCCTTCGATTGCACCGACTGCAATTGCACTGATTTGAAAATGATAAAAATTTTCCTTTTCACAACTTGTGTTTATTTGCACTTCAATTTCACGCAGTGCTTGCTCATGAAAAACTCCATTTAGATTCAAAAAGATCTTGGTAAAACACACACACAGAAAAGAAAACGGAAAGAAACTGCGCAGTTTATCGAAAAAAGAGTTGATGACATTATTTGGGGTTCACTTTGGTCTTCCCAATTCCGGGAAACTTCCAGAAATATTGCAGCAAAAACAAAAATGTTATACAGTTTATTGGAAGTCTACTAACGCTTTTATGGAAATTTTTATTTAGTGACTAGCAAGCTATCTAATATGAGTTCCAACGTGAAGTAAGCAGCGCGCAGCTACCATTTCAACTATGCTTTGGCGTATTAGTTCTCCACAAAGTTAAGTGAACAGTATCATTTCGCGTTCTAATACAGTTTGAATGCAATGCTCATATACTGTATTTGCAATCATCATAAGTTTGACAAAACAGAGATGCAAATTCTTCATTGAGTAGTAAGAACTAATTTGTCAAATACGATTTTCAAACAAGTAAATCGCTACATTTTCAGCCCAGGTGAACACCACCAAGACCAAAGCTTGCATGTATATTACGGTCTTGCGTTCAATATGATTGAAAACCAGGCAATTTTTTTATTTGTTTTCTGCATATTCAGTATGGATTAGAAATTTACTTCAGTGGAGCCAGCAACATTTCATATTCGGAATATGCGCTTTGAAACCTACTCTTAGATTTCAAAGCGTTCGATATGATGGACATAAACGCAAAGCATATTCTCTGTTTCAGCCTTGAGAGATGCCACAGTGTCTGCATACTGGTAGTTGTTGGGCAAAATTGATGATGGATTTCAAACCGTTCCACCCAATTGTGATGATGTAGGCACAACTGAAAGGCGTGAATGGGACCAACTTTCTAAAAGAATCACTTATGGTCTTAGATCAACAAAAATAGCAAAATTTCAATGCCGAAAATGTATCAATGTATTGCGATTGCAAGGACTGGTGACGAACAGAGAAACAAGTTCGGCCATAGCTGTTTTTACTGGCTATTCGCTGTGTAGTGTTCTGCAGACACTTTATTTGTGCAGTCCCAATTGTTCCACAGTATGAACAAAGCGCGACGTTCTTGCAACAAAGGTCGACCCAAATTTCGCACCAGCGACAGCTTTGAAACCGCTGCTTTCTCGTTTTCCGTACTGGTGCTGTTAGCCATTCCAATTAGTATCAGTGGATAGCAATCAGTGAGAAGCATTCTATCTGGGCCCATACCTTACAAAACATTTACAAATAAAATAAAAAGAAAGATCTGTAAACATCCAACTAAAATTGCAAATATGCGTTCGAATATATGCTTTCTTGTGACTTCTGCTTGTTGCACATCATTTCCAACTAGTTTTAGTAGAAAAGCACCTGTAGGAAATATCGACGAGCTTGCTGTCTGCGCTCACATCTTGCGAACCTTCAAAAGTATCTTGAAAAGTGCAAACATTTGAAAAACAATCGAAGGAAAATGTTGCATACAAAAATGTTTATTGTTTTTACAACTTTGATTTTGCCTTTGAATTCCAATGAACTTTAGGCGACAAGCATCAGCAAGAAAAATTGCCGTGTATGCTCTGCTATAGCCTAGCCTACATACTCCACTCTTTTTCACATGAACCATGCAAAGTCGAACTATAGTATTCGAAAATAGTACCCATTAATTGTGAAAATGTCTGTGAATACAAAACATATTTTTCTTGTGTGAGTATTGCTTGTTGGCACGTCAATTCCAACTGGTTTTAGAAGACAAGCATAAGTAGGAAATATCGACATGCTTGCTGTGTGCGCCCAAGTATCGTGAAAAGTATAGAATTTTGAAAAACAATCAGAGAAAAATGTGCAAATAAAAAGATTTTTTCAAATACCAGGGTCGAACAAATAAATCGCTACATTTTCAACCCAGGCATATGTCACCAAGGCCAAACCTTGCATGTATATTATGGTCTTGCTTTCGACATGAATGAAAACGGGAAAATTTATGTAGGCTGTTTGTATTCTGCATATTCAATATGCATTACAAATTTATTGCGCTACAACCAGCAACATTTTATATTCGGAATCTGCGCTTTGAAACCTGCGCTTAGATTTCAAAGCGTTCGATATGACGGGCATAAACGCAAAGCATATTCTCTGTTTCAGTATTGAGAGATGCTACAGTGTCTGCATAGTGGTAGCTGTTGGACCAAATTAATGATAGATTTCAAACCGTTCCACCCAATTGTGATGATGTAGGCACAACTGAAAGGCGCGAATGGGGCCAACTTTCTAAAAGAATCACTTATGGTCTTAGATCAACAAAAATAGCAAAATTTCAATGCCGAAAATGCATCAATGTATTGCGATTGCAAAGACTGGTGACGAATAGAGAAACAAGTTTGGCCATAGCACTTTTTGCTGGATTTTCGCTGTGTAGTGATCTGCAGACACTTTATTTGTGCAGTCCCAATTGTTTCTCAGGATGAACAAAGCACGACGTTCTTGCAACAAAGAAAGGACATTTTCGCACCAGCGACAGCTTTGAAACCGCCTACTCGTTTTCTGTACTGGTGCTGTTAGCCATTCGAATTAGTGTCAGTGGATAGCAGTCAGTAAGAAGCATTCTACCTGCGCCCATACCTTACAAAACATTTGCAAATAACATGAAAAGTATAAAGATTTGTAAGATCCACCTAAAATTGCTAAAATGGGTTTGAATGTATGCTTTCTTGTTACTTCTGCTTGTTGCACATAAATTCCAACTAGTTTTAGTAGAAAAGCATCAGTAGGAAATATCGACGAGCTTGCTGTCTGCGCTCACATCTTGCAAACCTTCAAAAGTATCTTGAAAAGTGCAAACATTTGAAAAACAATCGAATGAAAATGTTACATATAAAAATATTTCTTGTTTTCATGACCCTTGGGTATGCGCTTGAATTTCAATGCACTTTGGCGACAAGCATCAGCAAGAAAAATTGCCAAGTAGCCTATGCTCTACTATAGGCTAGCTTGCACACTGCACTCTTTTTCAGGAGAACCACGCAACATCGAAATATCGTATTTTGAAAATAGTCCCCAGAATTGTGAAAATGTTTGTGAATATAAAACATATCATGTGTGTGTTACTGCTGCTTGTTTGCACATCAACTCCAAGTAGTTGAATATCGACATGCTTGCTGTGTCCGCTCAAGCATTGTAAAGAGCACAAATCCGCTATGGCTACACATTTCTATCCGCTATGGCTACACATATTTTTACTCTTGTATTATTCGACTGTGCTTGTGATATGGACCCAGAATCTGCGAAAAAATAAAATAAACATTATTTAGTTACATACACATGCTAGTTTGAATGTGCAGCAATGTATTCACTATGTTTGCAGGTTTTTGCGGTCATGCAGATAAAAACCACATTTACAATTCTTAACAGTTACAACTGGCTCTTTGAGGGCAAACGTAATGTTGATACGGCCCTCTGTGAAAATAAGTTTGACAGCGCTGCTGTGCGGCAGAATGAGCGAAGGTCGAGATTAGCGTTGTATCGGACTTGCAGTGAAATGGTGTTGCGCCTTCCTACTGATTTTATGGCTATATATTTCCTAGATTTGATATTTTTTATTGTCAAGATTTTTTATTTTAAGGTTTTGATAATTTCCATGTTTTTACGTTAAACTGATTATTCACAACTGTTCCGAATTTCGGTTTTCGCTCCCTCACTTAGAGGTTCCCAACACCGTAGGTCGGTTAGAAAACGGAGAAAGGCCGCAAAGCCTAGCAGTACGTCAGAGTAGCTGACCACCCATGACGATTACTTGCACTCTGTAAACTCTTATGCGCAAAACTTTTTCTTAAGAGAGTTCCGAGGCATTTTGAACTTCAAAAAGTCGCCATGACGCAGAACAAAAAAAAACTCACCAGCGTGTTTAATCAGATTGCTTTAAAAAGAGCTTCGAAGAAAAGACCTCGTTTTATTTGGCTTCTCAAAAAAGAAACTTGTTGGCACTCTCCCACGTATTTTGTATATGGGTTTTCAATTCATAACAAAACTGCTTTCAAAAACAGTTGAAAGTTAGTCCTTAGCAAAGGACTCCTAACGTCTCGTTGCAAGCGTTGCAGAAATTATGCGCTAAGATTTCACCGGTACACACACACTATTTTTATTGAATTCAGTAAAAATTTTAAACAGGGTAGAGGGCAAATTCTTTTCTCCGTAGCATAACAACAAAGATTGCTTAACTACTGACCGCTTTGAACGGCTGAATTTAGAACAATTACTTTACAATTCCGTTTTCAAGGAGCTGCTTCTTGCAAGACTTCATAAAAAAAATAACTCATGCAAAGTCTCGAGACCGAGACCGAAATCCTTCGAGAACGAGACCGAGACGAGACCTGAGACATTCGAGACCGAGACTTGAAAAAACACGTCTCGAGACCGAGACCAAGTCTCGAGATTCCATCACTGACGGGAAGAATAAAAGATGACAACTGCTGGTAAATCAAAATCATGGTTTGGAAAACACGCATTAAAATTTACCAAAAAAGCTATCGCAAAAAGTGTTCAACAACAAAAAAAACATATCTTTCATCAAATATTAACGTACTTTCGGGAAACATAAAACAATGACTTTATATCTTTTCTTTGTCTATTATAGTATGTTTGTTTGCTGCAAAGATCGCGGGTTACACTTTTATGTGAACGACATACGAGACCGAAACGTTAACCTACCTATAGATCAGTGGTTCTTAACGTTTCTACACACTCGTAACCTTTGAGCTTTCATAAAATTCTCTCGTACCCCTTGTCTGAAGGCAAGTCGTAACTGTTACCAACGTAGTTCACATGGTGTCACAAATTCTTCAGCAGCTGTATAAGGCTCTCTTCTTGCCACACAAGAATGTAACTTTGCAACATGCCAGCAATAATTGTTTTTCCATCGGTACAAATGCCTGCTTTAGTAAAGTTCCACCACTATCAAATCAAGCCCTTTTGATTTTCAGGGTACTGAAATCATTCCCCGACTGCACACACCCGTGCCAATTATTTTAATGTTCATTAAGTTTTGAAGTTTTCAGGTTTGCATTAGTAAATAGGCTACTCTGTTGCATCATATGCGTTGTGGTCTTTGTATTCGATGTTTTTCTGTCATGAAAGTGAAACCATATCTAGCATAGGCCTTATTTAACTTGATATACAGGGTGTTTCACAATTGTTGAAACAAAGCGGCAGCTTCTAAAACCTTTATCGATGACCTTATTCATTTTTCTCTTTCCAGATTGTCATAGGGAAATAGTTAACCTTTCTATATATTAAACAAAAA
>Ga0210059_1007361_pt1 | contig 17496 bp, 9 predicted proteins | sample Ectturendosymbi2_FD_188042 | JGI IMG/M metagenome (GOLD analysis project Ga0210059, IMG submission 188042) | Ecteinascidia turbinata endosymbiont from Florida, USA - Sample 2 (SPAdes) (version 2) | ecosystem: Host-associated > Tunicates > Ascidians > Unclassified | place: Key West, Florida...
AACTTTTTAATGACCGTACTTTCAGAGCGTAATTTTCCGATTTTCGCAAATTGATTGACGCTTTCCATTTTTTTCCTCGCAACAATGGGTGAAGGGTCCTCACAAGTGGATTAGCCTAGGGCCTCGCATCAGTTAAATCCGGTCCTGTGTGTAGTACTAATTTGTATGACATCAATCGCAAACCTTTCACAAGAGCCCCCTTTAAAACAGCCTAGGGCCCTGCAAACGATGTAAAGTACTTGTATCAGGTTTGCTATTTTAGGGTATGTAGATTGCAAATACAGTATTGGCAAGTAGGCTATAGTATGAGGGGTTAAATTTAGACAACTCAAGTAACTCACGTTGCATTGCCTGAACCACTTTCGGAGATAGTGCAAGTTGCCGTAAGTAGCCTATAGCCTAACGCTTTTTGGTTGATTTTGAGATGGTGGTTTTCAGAATGTACCGTACGTGTTTTGTATTTTTAAAATGTACGATACAGGGTGGGCCAAAAGTAGACCTGCTCTTGATTGCTTATTGACATTTATGACTGAAATTTTGGGAGGGTATTGACAAATACTGGATCGTTCCGGTAAAAAAATTATTCTACTTCCACCACTGCCACTAACCCCCATGAAATTTGTCAATCATTAGTTAGCGTTATACGTGAACCCTACAAATTTATCTTTGAAATGCAAAGATAGCTTTTTTCGTTACATTTTTTAAATGTTTACAACAATATCGAAGGATGCCGCAAGCTTGCTTACATAACCAATCAAGAATTTTATAGCGTTCCTCGCTGGGTGTCCAACTCTTTTTGCTTCTGAAGAGAACCCCATATTTGAGAACAAGCTGCGAAACGTGAGTAAAAATGTACAAGTCAAGTAGATCACTAAAAAATGTGAAAATAGCGATAAAATAAAAGCAAAATTTCTCGCTTTACAAATAAATAAAGTTTTCTTACGGGTCAAATTCTTGTTTTCTTTTTGTCTTGGTAGAATTGTTTTGTATCAGTTTTGCTGTATGAAAGTCTTTTATTAAACTAATGCAGGCTGAACTGGTATGCAGCTTCCGAGAATCATCCTTTTTCTCAAACAGATTCACCTGCAAATGTTTTAAAACTATTCTTTCATCTCTTAAAACAAAAATAGAAGAGCAAAGTGAAATACTGAAACTTTCTTGTAACGTGTTTCTCAAACCACAAAATAAGCATTGTTAATGCACTTTCCCTCCCGACGCTGATACTGTATAACGACCTCGTAGCACTCCAAGAATAGGATAAATACGTTTCTTTTCGGATATTTAACGTACCTGTTGTTAAAAGTATTTTCAAGAGTGTTTTCAAATGCTGATCAAAAAATTAGGTCATTTTTGCACGACGGCAGATTTAGCCCTAGCATACTACTAATGAAAAATCAAACTGTTAGAAAAGTCTAAGCATGAATTGACCGAAGATGAAAAATGCATATTTTTAGTACTTTAAGTCATTACTAAAAATCATTGCACAAAATCTTTAGAATTTCTATCAAAGATAGGTGAATTCGTATTGATGTGTATTGCATTACATGTAGATTTGCTGCTGTTTTCTTGCAAGCAGGCTCTTGGCGGCCGACAAGCACACGTGAATTATGATGTTAACTGATAGGCGCTTGAGAAAAAAGCAATATTATAATGAAAACTACAGATTTTGGAAATGATGGGGAGTTGAAAGAAAATGTGATGAATTTTTCTTGGAATGCTCATTAGCTATTTTTGTCCACTTTAGCAAATTTTACAAACGTCATTTTTTTCATTTTCAACTGAAACAAAAAGGCTACCAGTCAATCAATGCGCAAACAAACTGCTCCAAATGCAACTTCAAAATTTTTAGTTATAGTTAAATTAGGTTTAAAATAAATCCTAAAACAATAAACGCATGCTCAAAGTAGATTAATTTTGGTTTTGATAAAAACAAACCACGAAACATAGCTCCAGTAGTGCTTTGGCCTCATAAGCATTGTACTGAGAGTTGAGGATGAGTATCAGACAGGCTTCGTTTGACCATGCAATCTTTACAGATTGGCAGCAAAAGTTGTTTGAAATTCGATTTTAATCGGTTTTTAACCCGTTCTAACTTTAAGTAATATGACAGTACCCCAGCTACAAAATAAGAAAATCACGAATAATGGTTATTGCAATACATCCGTGGAAAACGTTAAAAACTTTATGGATGCGGCAACACTACACACATGTGCCGAAAAGCGTATTTAGTCATTTCTGAACTTAGTTGATGATCAAAGAAAAGCCATAAGCGCTGAAGATCTGTGGGAGGAGCGAAATAGAAATAGGCCCGTACCCAGCTTGGGACAACAGGCGGGGCGAAGAATTTCTGAGAAGGGCCCAATTTTTTTTAACTATGTCCAATAGTTTCAAGCTACGTCCAACAAATTTTTCCAGGAGTGGCGAGAATTTTGCAGGGGGGCTTCTCCCCCCTGCGCCCCCTGGTTATGGTCCTGAGTAGAAACGAGAGGGAAGTTAAGCGTTTGCTGTTTTCACAGTCTGGAGGCAAACTTTTAATTTCCTTAATGGCTGTTGTTGTGACCAGTTGCACCTAGTTGAAATGACATACATAGTGCAATATCTAAAAAATTCATCTTAACTTGCAATCAACTGTTGGACACATTCTCCATTGAATGAAGTTCATAACACAAAATCTCAGGAACTCGGTAAAATAAAAATTGTATTTATAATAAAGGATTCTGTTGTTTGAAGTTTCGTAGTTTTAATTTCGCTCTTTTCTCGTTTGTTCTTATTTGGTGAAAAAACAAAATGTGAAATTATTAATAAACGCAAAACAATATATTGATACTTTATAGCCGTTCATGTGCAACCACTCACTGCGCAGCTGTGCAAAGGGTAGGCCACCCGTTTAAACTGTTTTGCCAGAAACTTGATTATGTAAGTTAAATGCAATTGTCGTTTTTGGAAATTTGCATTGCATGTTTCTTACCTCACTTTAAAAAGCCGTCTTCATTTAAGCACTTTAAAAACCTTTGTTGATCTTTTTAACTCATGGGCAACAAATGCAAGTCTCTCAAAAGTATTGAAAACACAAGCGACAAGAATTTCATGCAAGCAGGTCACAGCCTAGATGATATCAGACAGACAGTATTGGTTTTTCATTGATAGCATAGTACACCACGTTTCTTATTGGAGCCATTAAAAGGGTCACAGGCATCGCAGCCCACAATTTTAAATACATATTTCGAAAACCAGAGCCAGAGAATTTGGTATGCAACGTTCTCGAACGATTCTTGTTTGTCATACTCAGTATATCACTATGGACAAACAGGAAAAAACAAATGATTTAGCTCCACCCTCACCGGGAGAGACGGACGCCGCCGCATATCAAGGTCCCGAGGAGCTTCAGAGCCTGAGAAACTGGCTCGTCTCATAGACTCTGTACCATTCCCTCGCAATGATCGGAAGCGGTCCATTTTTGACGCAGAAAAAACTGGTTTCTGCAATGGATGCATACGCAGTAAAAGCGATAGTTAGCAGAAAATCAGCAGAGGTAACAATAAAACTTAAAAGCCCCTGTAAAAATTATGGTGGGCAGCGTCATGCTTTGAACTAGTTCCACAACACATTCATGGCCAAGAGCACTGAACAGTATTTCCCGTAACTATGAATACGGATAACACTCATCCTCAGTCTGTTTCAGATCATCAGGCTTGTCCATGGGACGCTTTTGTCTAATCCATCTCACCCAGTGGTACTCCCACGTAACCAGCAATACGAATTACATTATATCATGTGTAAGTCTAATGTTTAGTTTCTACAGAGCCGTGGCTAAAACTCCCTAAACTTCCAACAAGGGCGGCCAATGGAGTTTGGGTGACCCTTTTTTGTTTGTCATCCAATAAAGGACCATACAACCTTATTTCCCGACAGTGGCGAAGGCAGACCAAAATTTTTTTTGGGAATTGTTTGGCTTTAGGCGAACAACAGTAGTTTTGCTTGGGACACAGCTTCTCAAAGCGCAAAATACTAGATATACTAAAAATGTGGGGGTCCATGGTCCACTGACACCCCTCTGGCTACGCCTATGTTTCCCGAGGCATCTTATCATCAGGCCATGGCACTGAACCTTTACGTCTAATGCTTTTATGCTCTGTCGTCATATAATAATGGTATTCAGCATCGGAAAATCACTGTTATTGACGTGAAATTACTAACCACGCGACAAATTTCAAGTCCATTGTCCCATGGGGGATTCATTTATTTACCTCATGTGCTTGTGTGCAGACGTGTAAGCTCCTTTCACTCGACTGCTTGTCTAGGCCATTTTTCTGCCGAAGTGGAAAGGAAAGCCGTTGAAACCTGAAAGAAAAAATAGGATGATCAACTAACCTTGGTCGAGTCTACTTTTGCTGCGACACTTTCGTTACGTGATTCAGACGAATCCGTTGACAGCGCGTCTGTTTCAACGCATCATCACTCCTCTGCTACCTACGAGTGGTCTGGACACGTTCTTCAAACAACGCAAGCTGGCGCACAAGAGCGTCGAACACAACAACGCTCTGCAGCAGTTCATTTGCTACCTCACCGTTTTGCGTAATATTCTTCCCAGTATTTCATAAAATACGAATCAGTGGTGTAACGGCCTGCAGGCAATGCCAGGAAATCGTACGGTGAACTTTAGAAATCCGAGACAAAGAATAATTTTGAAACACGCTTTCAAATTTCTGCTCTCAGTGTTGAATTTCATCAAGTAGCTGCCACTCGCGAAGTTTTTTATGTCTTGACTTGTAACATAACATGGCCTTTTTTAACATTTTAAGTTTGAAGCTGAATCTCTACGTCACACATCGGCTCAGGGCAAGAAACTAAAAATGCACGATTGAGTTCGAAGAAAAATGATGCAACATCAACATATTGCATAAAAACATTCGTAAATTGCAGTAAAATGCTATGCTAAATATTATAAAGCACATTAGGTATTCCTAGTTTTTTTTTACATGAATTACATTATTTTGCTCTTCAACTCAAGCTTTGTAAGAAATTGAAGCTAATGTGTAAGTGCAAATGAAATTGCTTTTCGGTGAGGGTGAAAATAGATGGACTTGCTCATAGCATAAACACTGGTTTTCTTTGCAGCTGAGACTGGACTTTCCTTTGACCAAAAACAGGAAACTAATTCTGAAAAAATTCTGTGCGTTGTAAACCGTAATGGAGCGGGTGAGTGAGTTGCTCAAGCTGTTAAGCTTGATGCCTGAATATTCAAGGGACGGGGTGAATGACTGCCATTGCAAAGTTTGTGATCACGAGATATTTTTCTAAACTCTATTTTGTTCCTAACGTCAAACTCTAGCAAGGCCATGCACATTATGTTTCTCGACATAGATTCATGTAGAACCAGTGGCATTGTGGAACAGATTTTTGCGAACATATTTATCTACATTTGCAGATGCAGACAAGAACAAAGCGCCACTTTTCCTTATGAAGACCCACCATGTACCATTGCATTGACTTACGTGCAGTTCCTAGAAAAACCACCTATGTTTGTAGGTAAACAAGATGCTTGTGAGATCTTTCTTCACACTCTAGTGAAAATGAATGCATTCACCGATACTGGAAAAATTTTTGTGTGTACCTGCACTTTTTTATTGCGCAAGTTCGCATCGATTGTTCCCCCACTCCTTATCTCATCTTCACAAAACTACACTTATTTATCACGATATCCCGAATACAGGATGAGCTATCTAGCTTATAGTCAGCGCTATAAGGCATGTTTAAAACTTATCCTTGAAGCCAAAACGATGAGATTGCTTCACTACACCAATTTGCACATTAAACAGTATATGTCCTCATCTTTGCACAAAAATTTTGATTTTGCGGAAAACAAAAGTACAAAAACAAATTTTAACTCACCGGGTTTTCCAACATATCGAAGCCAACTTCATTTTCACTTCATATCACAGCAACATTTTAAGTTTCATTTCCGATTGTGATGTAACAAGGAACTTTTGGTTGTTGAAAAAAATGGACGAGCAGATACGTTCGTTCATCTGGCGATCTTTTTTATTATTTAGCCGACGTTTTGCTCACCTGTTCAAGTAGGCTTCCTCAGGGCAATGTTTGGAGAATACTGATGAATAGCTTTCAGTGTAGCTCAGTTATATTTATTTTCTGACCTGTGCTGTACTGAAAGATGCAAAAGTTAGCAAGCAAGCTGAACCTGGAAAGATACATGATTGCATTTTTCGGTTGATTTGTTAGAAGGCCCACCTTGTTGACAGGTATATTTTACAACACGGATTTCACCACATCTTTGCAAACAAGCTTGTAGAGATCATAGGATATGTACTGGGGTGTAATTCCATGGTACAAGCCAAATAACTTCCTAGGTTTCCTCCAAAATGCTGTGTACATCTTCGTAAAATTCCATTTCATTTATACATAGGCTTAGGCTTACTTCCTAATTTCATTGATAGGAACTTCACATTATTAATATTAAAAGGGTAAATGAAAACTTTTTCTTGCAGAAAGCTTCCCTGAAAGATGATAGAAGATGTTGTTATGCGTTGTATCAGTCTCCTTGCCATTTATTTTGTACTCTCTACATTTGCCAACGACAGAATTTGTTTGCACTTTGCAGTCGCCTGCTCCGGTAATGTCTAAGCTCTAAGGACACTTACAGAATCGTGGTTAGACTGGTCGCTGGACTCCTAAGGCCTACAAAGTGTTGCAGGTTTTACCACACATTTTGGGAGGAAGATTTTGTTTCAACGCAGTGATAGCTGTCTTTACGGTTTTGCGGTTTCTTTGCACTGTTCATTTTGCAGTTATTTAAATGTGATTTTGAAAAGACAACAACTTTTTTGGAATACATCAGCGATTATCACAGGTATTTAACACGGGATCAAGGAGGGCGGCTGCATCTCTAGTGCTGCAAAACTTTGTGAAAATCGGGCGAATTAGGACAGTGATTGTGAACTTTCAGAGCAAGGCTAGGCGTTTTTCAGAACTAAGAACACCGTATTAGGCAACTCACTATCTGAACTACAGTACGTTTGTGCCGGTTTCGAAAAAAATAACTTTTGTTTAATCTAATTGGCGCTTGCATTACATTTTCGTTTTGTCATGACTCAGAATCAGATAATGTTGAACTACAGATCCACTTAGAACTGACTAGAGGATTTGTTGAGGTTTGAAAATAGTAAGAAATACTGCATTATTACCGATAACAAACCATAGGCTATATTTATCGTTAGTATTCAAGAAGACTTATAGGGTTATTGTTTCGAAACATGTTTCTGACAACCAAAATTCCAGCGGCCTTTTCAACAAACTACGGCTATGCACGGATGCAAGTGTGGTTTTGGAATACAGAGTGTTACAAGCTTGCAAGATTGCATGTTCAAAACTTGTGTTTTGCATATAAACCTTCTGAGTAACCTGTAGTTTTTTTAACTTTTCTTGGTTTAGAAAATTTTGCAGTACTTTACTTTGATCAAGTTTGTTAAACCAAATTGCAATGCCTCTTTCAACCATGCTCAGGAAAATCACCCAGGGGCTTTTTTTTGTTGATTTTATATACTTAGAAAAATATCGGAAACCTGTGTTTCCATGACTTTTACTGATTTTCAGAGACAAGTGAAATGGTGCCAGAGTTATTTTACAAAAATGTCCCTGAAAGCCTATACATAGGATGTATAGGCCTACTATACTACCCAGGGTTACCTGAAGTGTAACAAATTTTGTGCACCACACTACTTTAACATTTCAATGTGGTTTTAAGTACAAAACGTGTTTGGCCGAATATGACCACCGAAACCTTATATGTAAAGAGTCTTTCAACCTACATCCAGGCCCGTAACTAGGGGGCGCGGGGGAGCTAATTCCCCTTCAAAATTCTTCGCCCCCCTGGAAAAATGTGTTGGACATATTTTTAAACTATTCAACATAGTTTAAAAAATTGGGTCCCTCTCAGAAAACTCTTCGCTCCCCCTAGTGTCCCAAGCTGGTTACGGGCCTGCCTACACCATGACTTAATTTGAAGAAAAAACGGATCTAACTTGTGCATTGTTTTCTACGCACAGGCAAAAATTCCTTTCTGCAAAATCCCCTTTTTGGGGGTGCAGTGTGTAAAATATGTATGATGTATATGTTTCGCTGGGCAGATACGACTTTATTGTGAAAGTGATTAAAAATGGACTTCGGGAAGTCAAAAATAGTCTGGTCCAGAAATGACGGATGTCACGTGTCCCAGGAAGACGTAATCAAATTTTGAGTTCCACTACACCCATGAGTTGTTCACTCGTATAGCGTTTTCAAAGTTTCCTGAGCAGGGCTCAAAAACCATTTTAAAAATCTTTGCTATTGATGCTTTATCGCACGTTTCGTGCTTGATGTAAAAAGCTATTGTTCTTTTGTAGACACAGTTTGATGTGATAAATTTTAGAAAATGAAAACATGACCTGAATAGTAAAATGCTTTCGTTAAAAAATTTCGTTGCTTTACCCTTTGCTCGATCATTGTAATCAAAGCCTCACAGGACTATATGTTTAAAGTTAACTAGTCTACAGTATTTTAGAATCTTGGTACGCAGTATATTTTATCACATGACTTTCTTGCCCTCAAGTTCATGCAATTAATCGCTGATGTGCGCCGCATTTTTTGTTTAAGAGTAGAAACAAATTTTAAAAAGCATAGTTTTCAAAACATGGCTTCAATGCCACAGTTTAGTTTTTAAAAATACGACGCAGTGACATTTGCGTTTTCGGATTCTTGTTGCTACCTTTTGAAGAATTGGTTGCGAGCGACTTTTCAACTTACATACAAGTTAGTTACAGGCAAACTATTGGAATATGTTTTCGTTAAACTACAACTGAAAAATGTGTAACGTATGCTTAAGATGAATACCTTACTTGCCAGCATCAAATGCTACCCGACGTAAAAGTGAAAAGAAGTGACCGGGGAGAATATAATTATATTTTGAAGACAACTGTGCTTGCTAAACATCAAACAAAATTTAAATTCGACAAAGATGGACTAGGCCTATGCAAAATCAATCTTTTGTCATACGAAAAAAATGGGAAAATGATTCTTTACACCACGAAATAAAAGATTAATGATACCACTTTTCGCATGAAACAAATACCAAAATTAAGATAAAATTGATTGCAGTTTTTTCTACATCTGTGCAAATATCTACCAATTAAAGAATCGTTTGAGTATAGAAATACTAGTTACTATTGGGGCCGGAAATACCTGTGGTATCCTTGCAAGCAATCTTGTACCAGCAGACAATTTAAAGTCTGTAGGAAGAAAACCACCATTGTTTGTAAAGCAATAATTTGAGATTTCACAAAAGTAAAGAATGCTGATCAGCGTCTCCTCGCAGAACATATTCGTACTTTGAAAGGAGGCTTGTTACAACTTACTTTTTAATTTAGACCTTGGGATGTATAGAAAATTAAATTTAGCCTCAAGAATTTCTTGATTTTTTGTTTCTGTGGACAAAGGGGGGAACTGATAGTTTAAAAGAACGTTTCTACAGCCCCTTGCGAAATGGAGTAGCGGCTGTACCGCTATCACTGCTTGTTAAGGATAGTATCGGTTTTGCCACTAGTTTCGTCTTCACTTTTCGAAAAACGCATGACAAGCTTATTTACATCTGGGTGAATTCTGATGCAGAAATATTTAGTGTCTAGCCCTGCTCAGGTAACCAGGGTCGGCACCAATCCCCCCCTTTTCTTTTTTGTGAATTTTATGTACTGAGACAAATGTTAGAAACCTGTGCTTCCATGACTATTCCTGATTTTCAGAGACTAATGGAATGGTGCCCGAGTTATTTCACAAAAATGTCCCTCAAAAGCCTGTAGAGGGGGTATAGGGGCACTGCACTACCCATGGTTTCCGGATTTGTATGAAATTTGAAACACCTTTCTACCCAACATTTTCTGAGGTGCACAACATTTGAAGCACCTTTCCACCCTAAGTTTCCTGATGTGTATTTATTTAGAACAGCCTACCAAACGAATTGTGTACGAAATTTGGGAGAGCATACCACCGAAATTGCCTCATGTGTTGATCTGCCAACGCTGCGTGAAACCTGAAGCTGCCTCAGGTATACCTCCCTTGAGAATGACAGCGTCTGGTGTATTTCTGCAAATTCCTAGAGTTTGAGTCGACAAGATGCGAGCAGGCTCTATCAAAACAATCTGGGCATGCGAGTGAGAGCGCTATTGTTTACAGCGGTTTGTCAAAACAAGGCAGTGCTAAGGCGCGCATGCAGAGAGACTTCAACTTGTTTGCTCTGTTCAGGCAAGCCTGCAAGATTGAAACTTTTTAGATTTTGGAATGCATAAACTTATAAAAAATATGCTGTCGTTTTATAAAGCGATTTTTCTTCACTGCAGCGATTTTTCTTCACTGCAACTTTGCCTGCTACAGTTGGCAGGTTTATGACTATGAGTTTCGTTGATATGTTTGTTCGTTTCACTAGGTTTTTAGAAATCGAGGTCATGATATAAATTTTAGGAGACATAAATAACCGCGGTGACGTATCATGGCTGGGATATGAGAGTAGTGATGATGATTATCTTCTAGCGACTTACAAAATGATGGTGTTGCCGACCTTACTTCCGACCTAGCAACACTCCTTGTTAATGATACTGAGTGCAATGAAGATCAATCATGTCAGTGAAGATGATGTTTGCAGCAGTGAAAGCGATTATATTCCAAGCGAAGATGGCACAGAAAGTGATAACGACGAGATAATCACCCGGAAAAAAAAACTAAGCCTTCGTCAGCTGTCCAAACAACCACCAAATAAAATTAGAAAAACGACAGCGCAAAGCCGCAGTGTGACTCCAATTTCAGATTCTGCATCAACCGACGTTGTTAATGGTTCAAATGAACTGTCCACCTCTTTGTCATCAAGTAGTGCATCCCAAGATACAGCTGATTCTTCTACTCAGAGGGATTTGCCTCCTATTTTGAGTTTCAATCGAAAATGTCTCAGAGACAGAAATGGTCATCATTGGTCTACCGAGTCGCGAAGCTCCATTGTTGGAAGACCTGTAGCCGACAACATCATGACATCGTGTACGCCCGGGCCGATTTTTCCCAGCTCTTTCTCTGGAGATACTCATGTGGATTACTTGAAGCTTTTGCTTGACCACAGCATGACAAAGGAAATTGATAAAAAACAAATGCCTGAATCAGAATTATCCGCGATCGTGTGAAACAGCATGCCAAAGCAACTTTCAAAGACACGTGCGAAGAAGAGATTTTAGCTCTAATTGGGGTTTTGCTGTTGTCAGGTGTCAATAAGGACAATCATGTAGCCACAGAAGAAATGTTCAAGCCCACAATGGGAATCCCTGCGTATAGATCAGGGTTCAGCGAGAGAAGATTTTGTTTTCTTTTGCGCTGTATTGGTTTCGATGATCGTGCAACCAGGGACGAACGGCAAAAGGAGGATCCATTCGCTGCTGTGAGCCAAGTTTGAGAAGTTTTCATTAACAACTGCAAACAGTGCTGTTGTCCGGGAGAAAATATCACAATAGATGAGCAGCTCCTGGCATTTAGAGGTCGATGTGGTTTTCGGATGTATATGACGAACAAACCGGCTAAGTATGGTTTGAAAATCATGATGATCTGTGATTCTAAAAGCAGTTACATGCTGAATGCCATGGCATACTTGGGAAAGAAGACAAAACCACCAGATGCTGTTGTTTTAGGACATTATGTGACTATGGAGTTGTGCAAGCCGTACTTCGGTAGCAAAAGAAACATAACTAGTGATAATTGGTTCACATCAGTGCCACTGGTGAATAAATTGCTGGAAAAAGGATTAACGTACGTTGACACTATTCGCAAAAATAAAGGGGAAGTTCCTGAAGAAATGACAGACAAAACCAGATTCAAACCTAGGCAGTGTGCATTTCTTTTTGATGACAACACCACTCTGCTAACCCGGTGTTGCCCAAACAAGTCATCAAAAAAACTTGTTACCCTCCTTTCATCAATGCATAGACACCCTGATATTCATGAAAAAGGAAAGCTGGAAATAATTATGTACTACAACAAGACAAAAAGAGGGGTGGGCATTTTTGACCAAAGTTGCTCCAACAATTCCTGCAGCAGAATGACTAAAAGATGGCCTATGGCTATATTTTATGGGATGGTGAATGCCGCGGGGGTTAATGCTTCAATCCTGTACCACAGCCACATAGTGAATCAAGGAAAAAAAGCACAAACGCGTCGGAGGTTCATGAAAGCACTCGCACTTGAGATGATACGGCCATGGGCAGAGACGAGGATTGCCCAGCCAAAATTCCATTGGGCGTCAGAGAAGCTGTGAAAATGACATTTCCTCAACTTGCGATCGTTTCAATATCGCCAGGACCCGAACAACTGCCAAAGCACAAGAGGTGCAGGATTTGCCCTCCTAGCAGAGACAGGAAGACCAAACAAATCTGCACCGTGTGCCACCAACCTGTGTGCAAGAATCATGCCATACTTGTGCGTATATACACTGACTGCAATCCTGCAGGTAAGACAAGTTGCAAGCTTTCAATCACAGCATGGCATTTGTGGAGTTTTATTTATGTTAATTGCAAACAATCATGTTTGGTTTGTTGAGAAGACTTGCAAGCATCTTGCAAACGTTTCGATAACAACTGTTATCATCTTCAGTGCATAGCAATAGGATATGCATAGCATATTGCTATGCACTTGCAAGCATTTTTGTGATTTCTTACAGTCACAAACAGTGGCGTACGCAGAAAATTTTCATGGGGGGATTTCACTCAGTGGCATATGGTAATCATTTGTGCATATGGTGGTCATTAGTATTTGGTGTGCCCTCTTTGTGACGTCATAATTTGACGTCATATTCATGTTTCCAAACTAACGTTTTCGCGAAATTTGTCAACACAATATGCACTAGCGTATGGAGGGGGGGCACTGTGCCATGGCCTCCACCTCAGACCCTAAAAATAAAAAAATGTATAAACAGTATTTGGCAGTGGCATAACTAAGGGGGGAAAGGGCCTCAATTTAAAATAAACTAACTTTGTTTTCTGGTCACTGATAAACGCACTACGCAAATTTTTTTATGACTACTGTACGTTTCCTCTGCTTGATTTTCATTTTACGATTTCATTCTTGCACTGACAAAATTACTTCACACGTGGCTGTTAAGTAACTTAACATAGGTAACAATGAACACCAGTAAAAAGCTTCGGCTGGCGTGAGATTTGAGCCCACAAACTTCAATAAGCGCTTTCGATAAGCGAAACATGTCTAAACTCATAACACCCAAGCACGCGTATAGGATTATTTCATGAGCCTCAGGCAACAAAAGTTTAGTTTTCTGTCTCACCGGCTAATATGTCTTGTAAAAGCATTATACTAAAACATGCCTCCAGAATGAACAAAAATGCTTATTTTTAGATGTAATTTTACAAAATTTTCCCAGGAGCATGCCCCCGGACCCCCCTAGAATGGTTGTGCCTTCGGCACTTCCCCTAAAGTTGATTTGTGATGTCACACGATTGTGACGAAACTTCGCCCCCCTTGGAAATTTTCTGCGTACGCCACTGACAATAGCATGTTCTTCTACACGCACTCCCCTTATGTTATGTGTCATTGCACTGAATTTAAACTATCAGCGCTCCAGGTTAGCATATCAGAGGAAAATACAGTCACCGCTACGACACAACAGTTCGTAACTGCAAAAATATCAGGCTACGCGTAACAAGGGAGTAAAACGCACTCATCACTGCGTCAGAGGAATTTACAACTGCAAAATGAAGCTATGTAAATGTCTTGTCGAATACGAGCAGTGAAGCATAGAAAGTGTGCGACTGGACTGTCTAACGCACACCCCGGTTTGCAAGATCGAATCTTGCTAAACTACACAAGAATTGAAAATTCCCATAAAGTATGCAAGAAAACTTTCGATTTTTTGTTATGTATAGAAGTGCAGCAAATTTTTTGTTTTCCTTTTTCCCTGCTGAGACGTTATCAAATGCCTGAATGCTTCTGTGCTAGCAACTGCTGTTTTTGAGCTCGTGCAACAGTTTTATCATGCTACAGAAATTGGTAATGTAGCCAATGCGGTCAGCGCTTGCGCTGATCAGCCATAGCAGAAAAAATAAAGACAATTGTTTCGGATGAAGTGAACTATCGTGGTACACAATCTTAAACATGCGTAGTGGACGAAAGGTCAGGCCCGTCACCAGGATTTAGCAGCAGGGTGGGCCAAAAACCAAAAGAGGGGCCAAAAACCAGAAGGGGGGGCACATTTTTAAAATACAGTATTGGATGTATGCAGCAACCGGGGAGCCAAACGTGAAAGAGGGGGGCACCGATTTCAAATGCGGGGGCCGGGCACCACTGGCCCCCCCGCTGGCGACGGCCCTGCGAAAGGTCTGCAAAAAGTGGTGAGATGGTTTCTGGATGCAGACGATAACCCAGATTCCCACTAAAACCTAAGTAAAGTATTACTTTCTGGTCCATTTGCAGTGTTCCTTAAAATTTGCATGCAAATTCATTCCGTGGTATTTGCTTAAGTCGACATATTAACAAGCAAAAAGTATGCGAAAACAATTAATCTTCTTTGAGCAGGTAATAAATTTTTGTAAAATGTCAAGCTCAAGGGGGGATTAACCCCAAACCCCTTGCGTACGCCCTTGGTCAGAAATCATTTTTTAAATTTTTTTTGCTTTTAAGTGCCGAGCGTTGCTTCTGAGTAGACTGCACACCAAACCATGTGACAAAAACTGCAAAAAAAGTTGTACAGCAAACAGCAAATTCAATTTGAAGTGCAACATGTTTTTTTGACAGATATGACATTGGATGATTGATTTTGAGAAGAGAAGACCTACACCCTGACTTGATATGAAGAAAAAACGGATCTCGAACACTTATGACGTTTTCAACGGACGAACAAAAATTAGCCCCCTAAAAAAACAGTTGTAGGGGGGTAAAGTGTATAAAATTTGTATGCAATCTGTGTTTCGTTATGTAGATACGATTTTGTTGTGAAATTTATTAAAAATGGGCGTCAGGCATTCAAAAATAGTTTGACCGGAAATAATGGAGGTATCGTGACCCCGGCAGCCGTGATCATATTTTGGGTTGCATAACACCCATGATTTCCCGACTCGTTAACGTTTTTTATGGTTACCTGAGCAGGGCTAGATATCCCTGTCCTGATAATGTTCCTAAGTTTCCTGTTTCCACTGTTTAGCTCTGAGTTCCGAACAATAAAGCAAATAGCCAACATGCTCTCGACATATAGCAGAAACACCTCTAGCTCATGATCTTGAAAGTGATCAACTCTTCCAGGTAGTTCTATTGTGATCTTTCTTTTCTTGGTTGTTGCTGCTTTTTGCACGTAATTTGACCGTCTGCTGTAGCGTGGTCAGCCCAAAAATTTGTATTGGGAAAATATTTTGACTTTAAGCAACAGCATTTTGTTTGGGACACTGCCTCACAAAGCACAAAACGATAAGATACACTAGAAGTTTCGGAGGTACCACGGTCCCACGTGGTTACGCCTATGACCGCTGCTGGTTTGCAGAGCAGAGGCGCAGCCAGAATGAGGCCGAAGAGACAATGGCCCCCTCCGAAAAAAACTTGTTAAGATTTTTCGCCGGTGTTTTATATCAATCTCAACTGTTCGAAAACAAACGGAAGGAACAGTCGGACTCATGTAGTGTCGTGTTCTCTCACTGACCAAGGTTTAACGTGACTTTTTGCGTTTGGATGCGAAACTATACGACTAAAGCATGCAACTTTGTTAGCAAAGTTGCCAATTAATGCGGACAACACGAGCTGAGGTGTAGCCTGAATGATATGCAAGGGCGCAGCTTTCTTGCAAAGGAGTACAAATTCAGATGAGACATTTTTGAGAGGATTATTTGCATGAAGTATTGCCGAACCAAATAGAAACCTACTTGGTCAGGAAATGATGAACACAAAGCGCACCACATGGAGTGTTATGCAACAACGCAATGTTTCTCACAGCACAGTTGGCATTGTGGCTAGTGGGTGTGCGAAGCCAGGTAGGAGGGACTCAATTTTGAAATGTACAGCAAGTCACTGTCAGCGCAGCCCACAAACTTTGTTAATATCACCAGGGTTGTCCATGGGACATATTCATCTGTCCCATTCTCATCCCATACCAATTTATGCCTGTCCCATCTCATTCCATGGGACGTTTCCCATGAGATTCCCATAGGAATGGCATTCCCATGGACAACCCTAGGCGTGTCCATGGGGCATATTTATCTGTCCCATTCCCATCCCATAGCAATTTATGCCTGTCCCATCCCATGGGACGTTTCCCATAGGAATGACATTCCCATGGACAAGCCTGAATATCACATTTATTACAGTTTCAGAGACCAAATATAAAAAATCATTAGCAGGCAAACCATTACTGGTCACTAAACAGCCATGGTGATTTTGTGTGAAATCTGGTGTTGACTCTTCTTCGATCGTTAGTCTTGAGAGCAGATTATGACAGATAGATATTCACGTGGTGTAGTGAGCCAGTAAAGAGCCTCCAAGAGAAATTTTTTTAGGCGGAACAAAACCCGTTTGGGGCCTCTAAGACTTGCAAAATTATTTTGAAATAAATAAAAATTGAGGCTAATTAACGTGCATCAAACTTCAACAAGAAGTGCTCGTTTATTGATCATATGAAACATTACGTTAAAACATAACGGTACTCAATGAATGTGACCATATTACCATTTTTAAACATGACTTTTAAGTGTTCATAGTAAAATCTAATCAAGGAATAAAATAGAAAAAAATCATTTGACTATCATATATGCGATTTTATGGTATTTTTATTCGCAAAATTTCTAATAACACGATCAAAATCAACTTATCTGGCAATGCTAGACTCAATGTTTAATCTTGCTAGGTCAACAAGTCGTGTTTGTGACATAGCAGACCTCAAATAATTTTTTACAAGTTTAAGCTATCTTTCAGCAGATGCTACTGCAGCTAGAATAGTCAAGAATATTCTCAAGCTAATACAAACATTTGGAAATAATTCACACGGGCCACATGGCTGCGACCACTGCTTTAAAGCATTGTCGAAATACTGTAAGAGGTTAGTTTCTCCTGTATGTTTCGAAATCTTCAGATTTCTGGGTATGTCCGCTAATCCTAAACTCACATTCGATGCGACCTTGTATCAGCTTGCGGCGTAAGTTTAACAATCAGCAAAATGCACAGCACACCTTCGCGGTGCACTATGAGCACTTGCGTCCTGCACTGCAGTTACTTGTTAATTTCAAACTTTTCAGTTATTATCTTACACATATACCCAACATTCGAGGGCCACTGCTGTCAGATTAGATTGTATTGTGAACTGGCATGTTTCCAATCAAATTTCATTTGAAGTATCTCTTAGTTTAAAACTCTTGGTTTATTAGAGAGAGTTTTTATTAAAGATTTGTTTGAAAATGTTAAAAAATGAAAGACGTAAAGGAATATTCA
>Ga0210059_1007362_pt1 | contig 17492 bp, 11 predicted proteins | sample Ectturendosymbi2_FD_188042 | JGI IMG/M metagenome (GOLD analysis project Ga0210059, IMG submission 188042) | Ecteinascidia turbinata endosymbiont from Florida, USA - Sample 2 (SPAdes) (version 2) | ecosystem: Host-associated > Tunicates > Ascidians > Unclassified | place: Key West, Florida...
TAAGTGAAGTAGTTTTAGGGTCATTTTAGCACATGTTGCCTGGCATAAGGCCCAACCGCTAGGCCAAAGTGTTTCGCTGAAGTTTTCATTGGAATCTAGACTCGAGTCCGAGTCTTTTGAGCCTTTGATCGACTTTCTAACGTTTCTGGTTCAAAAGTTATGATCTAAAATAAACAAATTAATTAATTATCTAATTAGCATGACATGACATTGTATTGTATTGTGTAACGTCTTCACTCCCACACGCAAAACGCTAGAGTTTTAACATGCATCGCAGTAGAGAGAAAGGAAAGCGAAAGAAGATGACAATATATACATTGCGTTAGTATAGAGTATACGCTTGATGGCGCTAATGCATTTACTGTGCTTTGTTAAAATACAAGCTTTTTAAGACACACGCATAAATCACGCCATCATGATTACAATAATGAAGAACTGCAATGACTTCTAAGTACATCGATGTATAGAATGCATGAGGGAGTTGGAGGCTGCGAAAGACCAAGGGTCATCTAGGCTGCAGACCTCCCATAAACGAAGCTGCTTTCAGTATAAAGGGAACAGTGTATAATAGTTAGTGAAAGTCTTTTACTCTGGGTATAAAAGTTATATGTGGAAAGCGGTTATATGGTGAATTGAAGTAAAATGCGTTTGCAAGCAAGGAAAAGCCACCAGAAAAAACGGCTTAAATTTGTCACTTTACGCATGTACTGTTTTCATACATTAAACATTTTTCGCGATTGTCAAAGAGGAAATGCGTCATAAGCTATAGATCACTGCAACATCGCAAAAGTGTTACGAGATTTAAGCAGGTTGAGAACCAGTCACGCATGCTTTGCGGAAAGGAACTCGTTAATAAGGTCGTGGGAGCGGATATACATTTGTTTTGTAGGCATCACACCAGTTCATACACTGGCTTGATGAGGCCAGTTTCTGTGAACGCAACCAAATCGTAACGATATAATACATAGCACAGATACTTAATGATTTGACACTTTCCACTGTAGTAGCGATACGTAATTAAATCAATCCACTTGCGTTATGTGCAACATTAAATAAAAACATAAAAAATGGTTCTAGTAGCTGAGTAGTACATATTTCTTATACTCTGCCAGAAAAAGTGCCAAACACGTTTTATTTTTTATCTCCGGGGGAATTTTTGACCAAATTTGTATAGCACTATATTGTATCATTTTAGCACCTGAGTTTGAACGTGCTTTTGGTAAAGCAAATTGTCGAGTTTTAACCTGTCTTGTGTTATATGAATGAACATCTGTAATGAGTTTAAAATAATTGTTAAACGTAGTAGGTAACTGCGAGGTGGTATATTTGTACATGAATTTGCTCACTTCAAGGTTGTATATATCTTTCAGTTGCAGATTTTTTTGCATTTTATAAATGGTAGTAACTTTGTTAGTCAAAAGTTTATCTGTGTTTAAGCATCTCATGGCGTGGTTTAAAACAACAGATATTGGCTGCAAATGACATGAAGCGGCTCTTCCCCAGGCAATAATCCCATACTGTGCTCGTGAGTTTATTAGGCTGTGATACAGCATACGTAATGCTTGGTTGTTCACATAATGTTTAACTTTATACATCACACCAACATATTTGGATATAGTACTACACAACTGTTTACAATGCTCCTTCCAAGTCAGTTTTTCATCTACAATTACACCAAGGTACTTGTACGTCACAGTTCTTTCAATACGATTTCCATTGACTGTTATTACAAAGGATTCAGTGCTCACATGTTTGCTTGTGATCAACATATATTTTGTTTTGGAAATGTTTAGTGAGAGTTTGTTTGCGGTGAGCCAATCCATTACTTTTGTCATTTCATGATTAACCGAGTTTTGTAATTTTCCCAGATTGTTGTCGCTTTGAACTAAAACTGTATCATCAGCAAAAAGGATACTTTTCATAGAATTTGACTTTGGTAAGTCATTTATAAATATTTAAAAAAAAATATTGGGCCTAAAATTAATCCCTGGGGGACCCCAGAAATAATTGAATTTAAAGATTTAATATTTCCCCCTTGAACGTACTGTTTTCTGTTGGAAAGATAAGACTGTATTAGTTTGAGCGCATTTCCTCTTACGCCGTAATGCTCGAGTTTTGTTAGCAAAATAGAGTGATTAACTGAGTCAAATGCTTTTCTTAGATCTAAGAAAACCGCACATGATATAAGTTTGTTATCGAGGTTACGAAGAAGGTTTTCGTGCAAGTCTGTAATTGCCAGGGATGTGGAGTGGTTGTTGCGAAAGCCGTATTGTTGCTGACTCAACAAGTTGTTTTTGGTAAAATAATCGTCAAGTCTTCTGTACAGTACCTTTTCAAAAATTTTAGAAAAGTATGTTAGAACTGATATCGGTCTGTAATTGGTAGGAATTTCGCTATCTCCCGACTTAAAAAGGGGTACTACTGTAGCGATTTTTAGATTATTTGGAAAGACACCGTCACATATGCATTCATTTATAACATTTGATAGAAGCGGTGCTAATAAGTATTTTGACAATTTCAATGTGCGCACCGGAATATCATCGTGACCACATGATTTTTTAGAGTCCAATCCGCTAATTAGTCAAATATTTTTACTAACTTACATCACAACTTTTGAGCCCGAAACCCCAGCAGGTCATCCAAAGTCTCAAAAGACTCGGATTGTAGCCTAGTTTCCAGTAAAAACTTCAGCGAAATACTACCACCTAACGGTTGGCGCCCAGGGCCAGGTAAAGTGGGCCAAGGTGGCCTAAAAGTCCTCCACTTATGACGTCACTCACAGACAACCCACACCCCCAAGCAAAAAATGTTTTTTCGAGTGTCATCTACTAAACTTGCCGCGTTTTTGACACTTCGACCAGGTCCGTAACTCGAACAGGAGCGGAGTTATTCCCGTGCAAACCCACGTGCGTTTAGGTGTTTTTTTTGCCGAAAATCCCCGAAACCACCCGGTTCTCAAAGTGTTAGCAAAGGTGAAGGAAGGGTCGTCGCTGCGCGCCGTAACACACGTTTGGAATTCGAAATTAACGTCTGTTTCTGAGGGTCATAAATGGAATGAAGCCCCAAAACTGTCTTGTTTCGAAAAGATTCTCGCATGAACTTTACTCACGAAGCTTATCTAAAGATCTCCACTGATATTTGAAGAACCATATTGAAATCGTTTTCAAAACCATTGCGTACGATTGGCCGCATGGTCAGAACGAAAAGGACCTATCCACTCTTTGGATTGTCGAGGGGTGGCATATTGCATAAAATGTGGCGGTGATGGCGTGATTGGATTCGACAAGTCGAAGCGAATACATTCGAATCATGAGGTTCTGCAGACATTTTTTTAGGGAAGGCAACGTCAACATTTTGTCATGTTTCTTTTTGTTAAATTTGGTGCCAGCAATTGGCAGTAGGCCGAAGCCTGAGTTGTGCTTCAAAAACACAAAACATTAAAGCACACAAAACATTAAAGCATCTTTCTTGAGTAAATTACTACATCTCTCCGAGGTGGATAGATTTATCCCTTCTCACAATCACACCAAAAACATTTAACTGGGAGAGAAGCCCTTCCTTTGAGTTGCCACAGCTGCAGGTTAATTGTGAAATGGACTGCATTGCTGAATAGAAGATTGATCTGCTAAGTCGACAGCTGTAGAGTCTGACTCAATTTTCAGTGGATGTCCAGACAATGTAACCAAATCTCTGATCTGTGTTGGCAGGTAAGAAAAGCTCTTTTTTCCACCTACGTACCGTTGTGAAGCCGTTTTTCACCTTTTACAACATAATTGCGACATAATTTTCAAAACCAGGCACCGATACCAAATTCAACCAGAAGACGACATCAGCTGTGTGTTGAAGACCACATGCCTATATTTCAACAAACTTGTGAAACAAACTCAGAGACAAGATTCTCATTCAAATCTGTGAATGTGGGCGATGAAGCGAATTTGCTAAAACTAGTGTTTGTATCATTCTCGTAATCTTAGTCCATCTTGAGTCCGCAAAATTTATAGTGGTCCGAAAATTGTCCGTGTCTTAAAAAGGTTGAGAAACACTGCCTTAGAATCAGCGAAACTTATAATCAGGCACCTACAATCAGAGAAAATCGGATCCCTAGAATTGAAGAAATCGGGTCCCTGCTCCCTATAGGTCCATACAGGGTATCTAAAAATTTTCTTAAAAAAAACTGTTTGTAGTCAAAATTTTCAGGAGTGGGACAAATAACTTTTTACCTCTGTCTACGGACACCCATGACTTGATTCAAATTTTTACAAAATGACTCGACTCGGGTTAGAGTCATTTTTGCAAAATCTCCAAATGAATAACTCTGCACTGATTTATACTGAAAGTATAACTACTTCTCTGTGGTGTTAGCGCTGCAAACATTATATTTAGTGACAAACACAGGTAGGTTTGCAGACACAGATAAGCATGTTTTTTTGCTACTCATGTTGTTATTTCGTAGCGTTTGCCACCAGGTTTCAAATTAAGCAGATAAATTAGATCTTCTAGCAATTGTTATTATTAGCCGACGTTTCCCTGAGGAATCCCACTTGAATAGGTGGGCGAAACGTCAGCTAATAATAAAAATCGCCATAAGATCTAATTTATCTGCTTAACAGATAAGCATTTTCCATTTCTTGGTGCAATTTTTCCTCTAGCTGTGCCACCTAGTGGTGTTAGGTTAGTATTTCAGGTTCAAGGATTCTACTTGACGGTGAGGTAGAACTGAAAGTCAACAGTGCACACAGTGACGTACGGAGGGTTCCCCTCGCCCTGGGACAAAGTCAGTTTAGGAACACCCCACAAACCAACACATTCGTAGCAGCATAGATCCGAATAGATGAGTCGTTTGTAACGAGGCGCCGAAAACTGACTTGGGTCTTGCATACAGTTGTTTGTAGATCCGTTTTACCATGGTGCAAACGCGGGGGACGGATCCACCTGCTTTTTCGGACAGTTGGTGCATTGTGTGCTATGCCCCCCACATTTTCTTTTTACGTTTTGGGTTTGAAAACATTTCAAGCATAAAAGTGACGTTTGTTACGTTTTGTGTTAATAGCTTTACATGTTAGATGTTACACATAGCCAAATTGATGTTGAAATAGGGTTCAGCGTGGTGATTGATTCTAATTTTTTTATATATATTTTAGATTAGATAAATGTTTTTAACCTTTTGAAAGTTTCTAGAGACTGAGGAAGATTGTTAAAACTGCTTCTTTCAGACGTCTTACCCTGTGTGGTAGATTGTACGAAATGTCATTATTTTGAAACAAGTGAAGTAGGGTATTTGAGGAATCGTACTGCCATACTTTGACTTCATACCTCTGCAAGGATTCTGACAGCACTTATAAATATCCAAGTTTCGAAGTATCTCTGTGGTAATTGGAAACTTTGCTTGAAACAATGAGAGTTTAACAGCTGCACTTGTGAGAGATGAACAGGGAGGCCGGAACAGCGGCAGAAGCGACAGTAAAAGGTTGAGGGCAATGGAAACGTGCATAAAATAAAAATATTAGCAATTATGCTTGTTTCTATTTATCAAAAATTACCTCAAAAATAATAACAGAATTGGGAAAAAACCTACTGACGTTCCTGGACGAGCTGCAATGAATTTCTTTCAATTCTATATGCATAAAATTACCTTCGATACTTTTATGAAAAGACACATACGGCCCTCACATATGAAAGGGCTGTAGGGGCAATACCTCCGCCATGCCACCCCTCTCCGGCGTCACTGGGGACAACAGTACAGCCATAGTTTATTTCATGCTGAAATGTAACCGGCTTTGCTGCAACGTTTGTTGTCAAGTATTCGTAAATTTGAATATACAACTCTATGATGTTAGAAAATTAAATTTTCAGGCAAATCTCTGTGAACCTTTTGCTGAAGACAAAAGCAACGTTGTTATGGAGACTTAGTTTCAGGATGTGCAGTTTTGCAAAACACTATTTTTAACCATTAGTAATTAAGATTTCAACCAAAACGTTAGAGAAGTATTGGTTTAGCCATATATTGACCAATAGCTGAAAGTCTAGCAAAATTATTTTATACGTGTGCAAATAAGATATTCTTTTGATTAACACATGGGCCAATTAATAGCGTATCAGTATTAAATGCTCGACTAATCCTGAATATTGAGATTACATATTGCCAAGTTCGTGACTTTTACTTTTAACAGTACATGCCTTTATATGTGATCACACTGAGCGTTTGTCAAAGTTTGGAATGCAGAGCACGTTGCTGAATTATAGTACCGTGCGTCCGTGTTCAATAACAAATTCAAGTATATTAATTTGAAAGTTATCTGCAAGGATGAGGCGAAGCGTGATGAGTGTTGTTTTCAAAATACATCTAAGAAAAAATATTAGGAATCTGTATTTATAAAACTTCACTTTTGCATCGACCCAATGACTATATCAGTTTCACACCAAGCTGTCCCCCCACATTTCACAACAAAATTGCGCCCATACGTCTTATAATCTCTATTGATGCGATGTGACGGATTTTTTATCGTCAAGACATTTGAATCATTAAAATTATTGGCTATCGCAGATTTACAATCAAATCGCTTCGCGTTAAGCTTTCCTTGATTTGAAATTTCGATCAAGTGCGAACATTGAAACTGTTGCATTGCCAGATTCTACATTATCGCAACAAATTCGAATCGTAGTAACTAGTAACTACACAATGAAATGAAATTTAAAAACTAAGAAAACAGTTCCCTACTAATCTGCATAAACCTGCATATGAACTTTAATGACAGAATTTCATTGGAACAAAATTTATCTGATAACATTGGATGAAAGTTGCCAGAGTTACACCTTCTTTTCTTAAACTAGGATTTTCCAGAACGTACTGATGATTCCGAATGCGGCGTACTCACTTGTTACGCTCTCTCGTCAGGTCTGGTCACAATCGCCGCAATTGCGAACTGTAAGGGTTCTGGAACATGCACTCACGTCATAAAACATTGACAGAGGACGGAATAGCGAATACATAAAAGAGGACAGGTAGACGAATGCTGATGATTGATGGAAAATGATGTCCACGAGAAATCCACGAGACACACATCAGCTTGAAAAATCCTAATTTATTCTTCAAATAAAAGCTATAAGAGTAAAAAAAGCTCCAAGTTTTCTGTAGGCTTTCGAGAAATCAGCCGACTCGGCTCTGCTTTCATATTTTTGCGATGATTCAATCTCACGAATATCTGGATTGAAATGAATTCACTCCAACAAGTGAACGCAGCAAGGAATCAATCGCAAATTTTAATAGGTAATCATTTTCACGTAACACTACGTATCGTCAGTGCTATTATCTGCAAACAATGCCAACAGGTAAAAAACGTTGAAAGGCTAAGACAAGGTCAGAGAAAGTTAACAACCTCAAGACTGTAATTAAGAAACAGCACAACTCCAATTTTTGTCATTACTTGTGAAACACATGGCACCACTGACTTGTTGTGTTTCCCATGGTGACCATAAAGGGCACAGTGACCGCAAGGAGTCGACACACTTTGAACATGCTCTCACCTTCATGCCAAAGGTGTGTCAGGTCCTTGCGGTCACTGTGCCCAAATGTGTTTCGTCTTTTGTAGGTCATCACTACCTTCGGATTTAAGTTTTTTTCTATCTCTGATAGAGCTATCACGTGGGCAAGAGATGTAGCCCAAAGCTGGGAATCATCTTTCTTGACGCATTTTGGGGGGTGGAGCCTTTCGCCCCATTCGCAATGAAAAGATTTACAATTTTCCCGTCCTCATTCGCTCGGCAGATCACACATTTTCTTTCTTCTGTTACTTTAGTATGTTTTCTCAGACTTTTTCTTTGTTCATTCAAAACATTGTTTTTGATTCGGTATGCGCCTAACGCCAAAGGTTTGATGTTCCTTTATTTTAAAAAGACCATTTTCACATATGATTTGGTTTCATCATCAATTCTGACACTATCGAGTCCAGAGGTGTTGGAATGGACAATTGTTTTGGCAACAAGAAATCTTTATCATTCTTAACTCCAACCACTGCATACCATTCTGTACGTCTGACATGCTGCCAGGAATTGAGTCATTCCGTGTTCTCAACTGACTTCCTCCAATTGGGTGTTGGGGCAATTGGGTCCTTTACATGCAGTAGTAGAACTATGTCGTGATCATCCAGTTGGACATATGGTTTGTTCAAAATCATCAGCTTTTGCCAACTCATCTTGCATTTTGCGAAATGTAAGGCGTTGAGAATCGCTGGCATTTTCCCTGCGTTCATTATTGTTGACGTGTTTGGGCTGTTTGTTGCGAATTCACCTGAACTTTTTTTTCACCAGTTTAGTCTTGTGGCCTTCTCTGTAAATGGCGTACCTTTCATCATAGTTTAATTTTTTCCATGCTTCTGTGTCTCCTTTGCCGATTTCTTTCAGTTGCAAACTGTCACGTAAATTTCTATTTTGTTGCTCAATCAACAAGTCAAAATCAACTTGTGTGTGGCGGCTGGATGGGAGAAAAATTTTCTCTCTAACATCTCACGAAGAAGGTGAGCTTTTCTTTATCTTCAGCACATTTCAAATATTTTAGGAAAGCTGGGCTAGTCGGGAATTGCTCTCCAGATCGACAACAAATAAAAGCTCCATATTTTCTATTGGCTTTTGAGGACGTTTTATTCGTTGCTTAGTTTTATTTGTCGCGGTTGGTGTCAATAAGCGTTATCTGGCGTTGAGATTTATTAACTTCTTGTTTATTTTTGCAGTCAGTTTTGGAGCTTCAGCTCATACATGTAGCTGAGCAAGCCATTTTTCTGGTTTTTATTGTCTCGGTAAAGTATGTGTGTTTTTTCAATGCAGTATTGAGGTTGTTTGCTTTCTGTTGATGAACGTATACCTTTGAGCTTGCCAATTATTGTGAGCGCCGTGCTTGTTAATTACATCCCGGAGTAAATAAGACCTGTTAGTTTGACGGCCAGTTTCGTATATTCTGTAAAAAAGAAATAGAAACACTTTCTCTGACCTTTTTATAGCCTTTCAACTTTCACACCTGTTGGTATTGCTTGCAGATGATAGGACTGAAAATACGTAGAGTTACGTGAAATCGATTTCCTATTAAAATTTGCGATTGATTCTTTGCTTGTTCCATTTGAGAAGTGAAATTTTTTGAACACTTTTTTTGATGTAATGCCTTGAAAGGTTAACAGAAAATAAAAGAAACGCTGCAAAGTAATGCATTACTTCCAATCAGTCAACTTCAAAAACAGAGTTTTCCTGCTTTTCCTGCAGAGTTATTGATATTTCCATGGGAGGCCGGAACGTTAGGTGCAAACCTGGTGCAATTTTTCCTTTGGAAAAAAGTGCAGTTAACTAATTGGAAGTAATGCATTGCAATTTTATCTCTGGCGCTAGTCATGTGCAATTTTTCCTCTTGGTGCAATTTTTCCTCTGGCTGTGCCACCAAGTGGTGTTATGCTAGCTTTTCAGGATCAAGGATTTTACTTGACGGTGAGGTAGAACTGAAAGTCAACAGTGCACACAGTGATGTACGGAGGGTTCCAGAATATACGAAACTGGCCGTCTATCTCTTTTTTACAGAATATACGAAACTGGCCGTCACCAAGAAGAAAAATTGGCAATGACTGCGCCAGAGGAAAAATTGCACATGACTAGCGTGCCGTACAGTATTAATTTTGCAATTCGTTACAAAACATTATGATGTCACAGAAGCGTAGACTGCAAAATAATTCGTGCTTTAAGATTTTTGTGTTGCGACTCTTCTGTAATTTGTGTTTTACGATTTGCCGCTCATACATGGAGCAGGTTTGGCAACCCCTGGAATGTCCTTTCAAACTACTGTAGCTGAAATTTGATCAGCCGTCTTAATTTTGTTTGATTTGTTGAAAAAGACCGTTTGCATTCCTTGCCCGATTAACAATAATTTTGAATTGGAGTCTTCCTATCTCCAGCAGACCCCAGCAGTTTTTCATTGAACCCCTGGCCATTCAGTGACCCCCATTTGACCCCTTGACTATTTATCGACCCCTTGCATGGTCCAATTGACCCCTGGGGGTCGATATCGGTCACTTTGAGAACCACTGTTCTGAAAGCATGCGCAGTAGCATAGTGCATGCACTGTAAAAGCTGATTTCCGGTCCATTGTAACACAAATATAGAATGAGAGCAAAATTGACAAGTTCCCAACCGTGACTATCTTGAAGCATTAGAGCAAACCATCAGTTAAACACAATGCAGTGTTGACTTCTGAAAAAAAAAGTCAGCCCAATCCTGCTCAGGGAACTCAGCCAAATCCTGCCAACAAAAATAAGCCACTTCGTTGACCTACGAAAGGAACCACTTTTTGTGTGATACTTAACAATCGTCATAGAGAAGCTTCGGTCTGCAAGTAGACTTTTTGGCGCACCTGAATATGACTGACCTGATCTGAAAAGATTTTCTAATCGGTTTTGTTTCTTCTTTCTAAATGTATTTGTGAATGCATTTTTGTTATACTTGCGTTTAGAGTGTTTTTATTAAAGCAATTCACTGACTTTTAGTTTACTTCGCTGTAGACGAATGAACGTCTCGGATGAGCCAGAATAAAATCATTAAATGCATCCGTTAGCTACGGTTTTATGGTATTTAGGCTGTATCGAAACTTTCACATTTGACAAAAATGACGATTTGCAGGTTCCGTTTGATAAACCCGCGATATAGCGAGCAAAGTGACATATTTACAATTGTCTGCAGTAATTAATCTTTACACCTAGGCTGCAAAGCCGTCGTAAAAAATAAAATTGCTATGGCACAGTCTTTGGAGCTTTCCTTTTCATGAACATACTGTAGCTCCAGTGCCAGCTCCGGAGCTCTTTGTTTTCGTGAGCACATCTCCGGTTCCGGCCTCAGGAGCTCTCTTTTCATAACAAGACTCGGGCTTCTGGTATTTTTCATCTTCAATTGTCGTAGACAAATCTGAGAGAATTTCCCATACTTTATGAGTCGGTAAACCTGGTAGTTTGTGCAATCAGCGCTCTTACCATGAAATAATCAGCAAATAAACAGCAACCACACGTTCAGGCGAGACAGAGAGCAGTTACTTGAGGACACGTAACTCAAATTAATGATAACATAAACAAATTGCAAAGCACAAGGTCGACTGGGACTGAACTGTGTCATAGTTGTGTGTCATAGGACTGGACTGTTGTCATAGAAGTGGACTGTGTCACAGTCCAGGGATCGACTGGGACTAGTTCAGAGATTGACTGGGACTGTGTCATAGGACTGTGCCATAGTCCAAGCAGTATATAGTTGTGTTATCATACCTGAATACCTTACATTGCTTATTACGACAAGAATCACGAACACGTCCGTTTCGAAAACTAAAATCGTTGTCTGAATACTATGACACAGATCCAGTCACACTCGAACAAGTGCTATACACGCGTTGCATGCTTTGACTGTTGCAGTCTAGGCGATGCTAGCTGACAGCTCTACTTATGCAAACTATGCACAAAATATAAAACGCATAGTCGATTACCTTCCTGATGTGCTCGTTCTAACGTGCACGCATTTGCATTAACGCAAATAACAAGAAGTCATTTGTTTGCAGACAGAGTATGGCTTCTTGCAAGAAAATAACCTTCGACCTTTGAAATCACCAGCTTTTCAATATAGCTGAAACCTTCTGTTCGATTTTTACTTTGTAGGTTTGCATACAACTGCGCGTCACTTAAAGGAGGACCTTGGTGGCATAGGTACTGTGGATACTCAATGTTAAATGGACGATGGGGAAGAAATCACAGCTATAAAGGAATGACATGGTATACATGGAAGAAGAAGTGGGGCGATTTGAAATCGAGCATGATGATGGTTCGATGCGATAAATCAACGAATTTATGAACAAACAGAACAAGAGAAATACAAAGCCGAACTGTGTACTGATTTTGGCAAACTGTTCAAAGCAGAAGTTGTTTGTTGCAAACATCCCCAATGTTTACATTAACGCTTTTTCATCTTGTCTGCGTTGTTGTTATTGTATTTGATAGAAATGCAACGAATTAAATCAATATATAACCCATTCAACTACACGCAAACGTATGGCGAGTCACAATGAACGTTCAATAATTTCTATCGATACAAACAATGCTTGTTGAGAGATGTTGTTTGATCAAGATTGTTTTTTTATAGACGAAATGCAACAACACTTTTTAAGAATCTATTGCATTACACGTTTCAAAACCTTCACAAACCATACATAACATATTTTGAGATGTTCTTGTTTATTCTTTGTCTACCGTGAGTTAAAAAATGATGCAACACTTGTCACTATCAGAAAATCAAAGCCAAAAGATTCTGTGACACAACATACGCAAGTTGTGACGAACAAGATGCCAAAACCAGAATCAAATTGGCCAGCAATGTCAAAACTGAACCGAGAAATATGCATAACATGTTAAAACAAAACCTATGTGACGTTGCAAATTACAAAAACATGCTGAGACCAGCAGTGAGAGGCCGTTTGCAGACCACCGTAAGCGACGGATGCAAAAAATATGTCATCATTGCCGACATATCCGTAACAGTCAAAATCTTCATTTCACTCTTCATAGTCCCCAAGCTACTCAAGAAAACCACAAGTGATGGCAAAAGACAGTCACCAATGTCTGCAAACATAGGTTTACGTCAACCCCTCCAACAAGCGCACAAAACATATGTCACTGTGAAAACTACGCACCAACCAAATATTTGGAATAACAATTTACATTTAGTACAGGTAGAACGTGGTAAAAAATTGCCGACAATGATCTCTGATGCTGTTCTTGGATTAGAATGTTGCCAATTTGGAGTGACGGCCGAAGTTGCTCAGATCATACTGTACGTCAAATAGTTTTTTCCAATAAACCAATGACTAAAGAAACATTCAAAAATAAACAAAAATGACATGTTTCACCCTGGAATTTTATCGCACCTTTTTGATCACACAAACACCAACTCTGGGAGAATTTCTTCCATTTGCAAAAAAGACAATTTTTACAAACTGAGATGTATTACAAAAATTACACTGAAAGCATAACTCTTTTTCTATGGTTTGAATGCTGCAACAGTTACGTTGGACTTTAATTTGATGCTCTTTTGATGAGAAGAAAAACACAGGGACATGCCGAAAATTCAATATATGATAAAACTTAATTTCTCATAATAAAAACTGTGCTTGAATAACTCATCTCTTCTGTGCTGGAAATGAGGTTGCCAACGCTTGCCCTGAGTAGGTTACAGCCCTTTGTTGCTACTACAAGCTGTGTGAAAGACATGCGAAGAATGGCGATATTTCGTGAATTTATTCATTTCGTGTTCATTTTGTACTTCAAAATTTTCCAAAGCTGGTAGTCATTCATTCATTCACGCCATTGCACACAAAGGCGTTTTGTGTTAGTAACATACCATTCTGTTGCAAACAGTCACTGCAGATGGGGTACAAGTTACGAGGCCACTTCTTTCTGACACACTTGTTGCAGCTATGCCATAACATTTTGAACGATTTTTCTAGGGAAATTAAAGCAGCTTACTGAAGGTAATTTTCTGTATACAAGCGATGCCGCTGGAGTTACGAGGTCCTTCCCCAGCTCCATCAAGAAAAAAAAGGCCATCTCCCTACTATAATTAGGCATACCATATTTTTTGTGATTGAAAACCGGGACGCTTCAGAAGAACGAGCCTTATCAGATAAATGTGGTTCACATCCTACTGCGCATGTAGCCATTTTTCATTCCTGTAGCTGAAGCACCAAGAAAAACTAAAATAACACATTTTTCTAAGAAACAAAGCAGTGTTTAAGCATTTGTAAATTTACATACTCGACCGTCACACATGATTTGCTTCTGTCACATGCTTAGTGAGAGCAGTAAAGTAAAATGATTACATTGGTAAGTTTTTATTCCCCGACACACACGATATGTCCAACTGGTTCATTTACGCCGTTGGCGGAAAGTAGTAATGTCCGGCAAAAAAACTCGTTGGTAAGCCAAGGCAAGACAGTATTTTCAAAAACTTCGACATGTATGCTTGCAAGATTCAGAATTGGAAATTTGGCTCGGTGTTGACTACTGCCTGTCCTGCTGATTCAAAAGCCCGTTGCAAAGTTTGCAATAATGCAATCATACATAGATTCTTCGCTTTCAATTGTTGTAAAAAAGATCAAATTTATACAGAAAATTTGTCACAATGAACATCGCTCGGAGCTGTTAAAACACTTCGGCACCAAGGATGTACGATGCAGTTCAAAATGCACCATGTTCTTTTAAGCTGAACTCCAGCATCAGAAACGTATTTCACTTTTTTATCGTCAAAAAGTACCGTGCAATATTATTTTACAACGTTCAAGTGCCTTGCTATTGTTAGTAACAACTAGTCAAATATACAAAAATTAACACCTTACAAACGTTTTAATAAAAAACTGGAAAACAATGTTGGGAAGGTTAACAATGTTGGGAAGGTTAAAAGGTTAACGAAGCACTCGAAAAGTGATACACATTAAATATTTTAAGCCAACATCCTCCATTTGGCCTGTTTGTTAATTTTCACCATTCATGAAAGTTCAAAGGTACTATTTAAAAACTATGGTTAAATCTATCATATTTGTACTTAGAACATGTTCACAAAACAAAATAGTCTTTTATCTGCTGCAGTTGCAAGGAAGTGTGAAAATTTTTAAGTTAAACAAATGTTGTTTACATGTAAACACAAATTTTATTTGGGTTTAAACATGAATCAATTCGGACTGTAGAGAAAATGTTCACTTCTGAGAGGGTGACCTAAATTTTGTTTTTCCTATTAGAAACGGAGTGAAATTTTTATGGTGAAGCTTTAAAACAACTCTAGTGGCAATTAAAGTGAAGAGGAAAAAAACAAGAAACGGAAGTTTTTTCCAATGTAATTGCATTATTCTAAGGCGCACATTCATCATTCCCATCCACAACATTTGTTTTTCAACAAACTGAGATTCGCTTTCAAACAGGGTCTGTCTCGGTAAGACTGCAACCAGCAGTAGGACGTGGTGTTGCGAGAACTCCGTCACGCAACATCGATAGCAACGAAAGTGCAACATGTGAAGACGAAGAAGCAACCTGTTATCAAACTACCAGTTTTGACAGTGACATTGTGCCCAAACAATCATGTGTAACTTGTCTGACTTAGATTGACAAGTGAACATTGCTTGATGCTTGTATTTGTGTGTGTATACGAGAGTAAGCTGTATGAAGTTAGGAAACGTTAAAGTAGGAATAAATATGATAGAAATGTTTTATGTGATTTTCATATCAGAAATAGCAACGAATGAAGTTAAATCGTTGTGTGATTTATATCATGACTTTTTGTGTCATCATAACATACTCGTGGACATTGAAAAGTAGCAAATCTCTGAAGATGTCTCACCAAACCTTATAGAAGTCATTATGTGGCTTCAAGAATCAGTAGCCATGAATGATTACGAACCTGAAATCAAAAGTGAAATCTGTATTCATTGTAATGCACAGAAAGTCCAAGTGAAAGCGAAAACGAAGCGGCAACAATTATATATTGCAAAGTGGAAGTTTATTAAAAACGAATGAATTCGTTTCCAAGCATTTCAAAACCCTTTTTTGTAATTCCGTAACTCGCCAGTCGCTAGAGCTAGAGTAGTGTTCAAACCATCTACGGATTTTTCGAGTCTTCTACTGTCACTGAAATAAAAATTTCAGTTTTGGGTTAGGGGTTCTCTTGGGGGGTCGTCACAAGTGGGGGTGTTTTTTACCACTTTACCCGGCCCTAGGCCCCAACCCAATTGGCCTATTTTTTGCTCAGGTCTTTTTTGGATACTAGACTATAATCCGAGTCTTTAGAGCCTTTAATTGGCTTTCTAGCATATCTGGAACCAAAGTGGTCAAAATTTCTACCCCTGCAAAGAAAACCAGGGATTGAATAACACCCCTTTTGTATATGGCCATTACTCGCTGCCAGAATAGGCCAGAGAGCTGTTCGAGCCCTCGAAAACTCGCGAAGACTTGTAGTCTGCAAAAAAAAATAATAATAATTTTTAGCGAGAGATCTCGGGTTTTTGTTGATGTTTACATAAAGAAAGGATGTTTATGCATATTTTATTTACATTTGGATGATGACGTCATCCCCTAGGAGTCGAACAATCCATCCGATTTTGCGGTTCAAAGTTTTTTGGGATTCTAGGCTACAATACGTGTCTTTGGAGTGTTTGATGGACTTTCTAGCATTTCTGGTTCAAAAGCTATGGAGAAATAAACATAAATTAATTAGAAAAATCCCCTGAACTTACTCAGCCATATCCTTAATGATTTGGGGCTTTCTGGCCCTAACTTGGGCACCAGAAAGGCCAGGAAGTCGACCTAGGGCTCCAAAACTTCATATTCCAGCCTAGAATGCAACCAAAGTTTGAGCCACGATTTTGCCTCATTGGGGGGTGATGACGTCATGAAAATATCCAAAAATAAGCAAAGCTTACCCTCTTTCTGACGACACGCACCGAAAACCCCAAACCCAAATCCCCAAAGTTTTTTTTTCAATGCAAACTAGAAGACTTTACGAGTCTTTCGAGGGTTCGAATAGCTCGCTATCATGTTCTAGCGGCAAGTTATCGCCAGCCGAAATGCCGCCAGTGGAAGACTCAATGCATTTCTGCAAGTTTCTGATTTGGGGGTAACATGGTTTTTTGGGGCCATAACTTTGGTTGCAGACACGCCAGAAGGTCAATAAAGAGCTCTATAGACGCGGGAGATCACCTAGCTTCCAGAACAATTTTGACTCAAAATTTTGGCTTATTGGATTGGCGTTCAGAGCCAGTCAAATTTGGTCAAAATTTAAAAAAGACCCCCAATTAGCGAACTCCGCACAAGAGAACCCCTAATCCAAATCAAAAATTTTATTTTTAATCCAAAATAAATGACCTGCTGCATCTGTAGAGGGTTTGAAGAGCTCTCTAGCTATAGCGGCTGGCGAGGTATGGCGTTGCAAACATAGGTAAAATGTTCTAGTGGTGGGCCTAAAAGGGTTAACATACATCACTATGTGTTGCAGATGGTAAACATACAAGAAATCAGAGAGTAAGTAAAAACATGCAAAAATGAAAGACTGGGGCTGCAACTATAGAAGAAACTCGACAACCACCGGTAGAAAATGCAAAACAGTAGAAATGCAAAACACTGCAATACGTTTAGTGCTGAGATGGATGGCTGGGCGAAAAGGGAAATAAGCAGAGATACAAATAAGACCGCACAATGAAAATCAAACAACGATACGGTATGTTGGGGTGGAAGCATATACCCAACATATGTATTTTATTCATGCGCATGCTGTGCCACCGAGCCCGAACAATTTGTTACATGTGTGGAAACCCGCAACTAAATATTACACATTAAATCTCAAGGAAATTTGGGAAAGCGTCGCGCGTCCACAGGAAATCAATCAGTTTACAGTAATGCCGCAAGTTACTGAAGAAATTCCGACGGTCGACAAGTTATTGCGAGGCT
>Ga0210059_1007365_pt1 | contig 17489 bp, 7 predicted proteins | sample Ectturendosymbi2_FD_188042 | JGI IMG/M metagenome (GOLD analysis project Ga0210059, IMG submission 188042) | Ecteinascidia turbinata endosymbiont from Florida, USA - Sample 2 (SPAdes) (version 2) | ecosystem: Host-associated > Tunicates > Ascidians > Unclassified | place: Key West, Florida...
GATTTGGTTCAATGCTGGCAGCTGTTTGCGTTGCACGTGTTCGTAATTGAGCGCTGCGTTCAAGCTGATTAGTAGTCGTCTTCTCGGTGGCAGTGACCAGTTCGTCTGTCAGTTGGTCTGAGCATGTTTGCTTCATGTCAGTTTACCTTTTGTTCGTGTTTTATTAGATGTCGTGTTTCAGTTAATTATAGCCGAATTAAAGCAGTGGCTTATCGGTCATGTTCGTTGTGAGCTTACGACACGGTCCTTTTTCTGTGGAAGCGGAAGCGCGAAAATTCTACCGTTTCCCCATAGGTTATTTGACTTGAAGAGTAACTGGGCGAAAAGTTTTGTCCATTTCTCGATGTGGATTAAACGGTGAAGTTTCAATATAAGCAGGGCCAGATTAACTGATGCGAGGCCCTAGGCTCATCCACTTGTGAGCCCCCTCTCCCACTGATGCAAGGAAAAAATGGAAAGCGGTAATCAATTTGCGAAAATCCGAAAATGACGCTCTGAAAGTATGGCCATTAAAAATTCTAAATCATTACTGTAGTGCCCACGATCACTGCGTTTGTTGCTGCCTTAAAAAAAAGCGTTAAATTGCACGGAATTGTTGAAATCCTACTTGGCTGGCGGGAACAGGATTATTAACGGCCACAGGCAAACCAACCGAAATCGCCACAATTGAAATATTTGACAAAACACATGGTCTACGTTTTTTATAGGAATCACAACTGTTTTTTCTTATATATGTTTAAAAAAACACAAACACACTGCACCTATACAGTATGTGTGGCGGCATATAGACTTTAAAGCACAACGTGAGGACCACTTTGCAACTCGCTTACCACAGCTGTAAAAATCTCACACACATGAGCAAAACACGTCACGTAAAACGCACCCAAATGGTTGTAACAGTTCGGTTCACGATTCGCGTGTTTCTTACTTTTTCATACTGGTAAGAATCGAACACAACTAAACTTTCGCGTGAAGATATGTGAAGTTTGAAAACCAGAACCGTCGCTACAAAGTTTTGAAAAGGGGGTTTAAATTTGCACAAGGGACTTCTGAAACTTTGATAAAATCTTTACTGATTTATAGTGGGAATTCTGAAACTTTGATAAAATCTTTACTGATTCATAGTGTTTCATATTTAAGTTTGGAAGGACTGAGCTCACCAATGCCCACCGTGGCGACTGGACAGGTTTAAATTTCGCTTATGCTGTCATTATTGAAATGCATATTAAGAAATTAAAAGCTACAATCATCGAATCAAGTAAGGTTTATATAACACAGTAAACAATTAAAAGGGTTTTGCCCTGCCTTCCTCATAACAAAATTATGTAAGAATTCGTTACAATTAGTTTGCCTAAGTTTGTCACTTTTAATGTATCGAATGCAGGGGCGTAACGGCGGGGGACAAGGGAGGCACAATTCCCCGGGCGCTGAATCACTACGGGGAGCGCATCACGGTGGGGGGCGCGAAATGACTGCGGGGGACGAAAAAAAGTCCCAACAATGTCACAAGTACCTTCTTCAGTACAGTACATTGCTTCCGAAAGACCTCAGGTTCGAACATAGGGGCGACAAACTAGCTTCTTGCCCGCGGGCGCCATCTAACCTCGTTACACCCCTGATCGAATGCTTAGTGCGGACAACCTCTCATGGGACATTACGACCCTTTAATTCATTTTTGATTCTTTTGAATCTTGAAAAGGACCTTTCGCCTGAGCAGTTAGTGGTCATCAAGCTAAGAAATAAGGCTTTGCGTGGTTGCATAAACTAAGAACCACTAATCTAAGGCATCAGACCCAGACGCGCTTTTGTCATTTTTTTGCTGTTTCCCTGTCTCGTTGGGGAAGAGTTCTGTGGTTGCCAGTTGGCAAAGTGGCTTTTGCTTGCAATTCAAGCACATCATAGATCTTATCTGATTTGCTTAGCATGGGAGCAGTACAAACGTGCGCAAGTACTAAATAGCAATCTGATTTCTGAATGACTTTACTGAAGAAAATTCAAATGGAAAAAAATCACATCTAAAAATATCAATCGAGCTTTACGCGATACGCACGCTGACAAAACTGTAGCAGAGCAAAAATATTGTCTACTACATCTAAAAAAAAAACAACCTCCGAGTGTGCCTAGACGAGGGTTTAAAGAAACCATTCAGAGACTGAGCCTGTAAAGGCTTCAAACAAGAAAGTCCGAAATCAACGAAGCATGAAATACGTCAGTGACACTCCCTATCTCCAACAGCAACCGGATTGGAAGTTTACAAAAAAACATGGTGGTGTTTCCTAGCAACACAGGAAATGTAAACACCTTTAGGTACTTTACAGGGACTTTCCAAACAAAAATATAACCTATATAAACAGAAGGGTATAAATAAGGCTGATTCGCAGGCCCAAGTTCAGAGTGGTGCTAGATCACGTGAAAGACTTGTCCTTTCCTGACGGCTCCGCTCTCCTTCGACTGCAGCAACCCACTTTGGTTTGTGCAGTAGAAGTAAAAACGAAGCTCTGTCTTGCAGTACCCTGAGGCTCGGAAGGGGTATTGTGAGTGCTGTCTTGCCTCTCTGCTGTTTTGCGGAGACTCTCGATGGCTTGAGTCTTCACCCTGAAAATAAAGTTAGATTTATTTTCAGTTTATAAAAGTGGCTTGTCCTAACGAAACTCTGCCACCCTATTTCATAAACATGGCTTGTCCGTGATAACCGTTGACAAACTGTTTTATAAAAATAGCTTGTCTCATTAAATCCCTGTCACAATAAACCATAAGTTCTAAGTGACAAGTTTGAGTATATCTCCAAGTGTTTTGCCCCCAATAAAACTTTGTCAGTTTTTTAGAATAAATAAATATTACTAGAACGAAGTTCTGCTACATGAAATTACAAATTTGAAGTGAAGAAATTGATACTAAATTAATTGACATTAATACCAAAGAGCTTGCAAATCAGTTCGTTTGGCTCGCTTACCAAATTAGGAAATCTCCAAAGTATCAACATGTTGCATCATCATATCCTGTCGAAGGCTGAAGCTTAGAACAGGAAAAAGCAATCTCTGATAAGGAGGCTCGATAAAAACCTTGCCTCCAATCAGGAGGTATACAGTTAACTATGGAAACAGATAGAAGTAACTTCTTTTACTTGATAAGTAGGGTAGCGCTGCTAATTACAGAGTGTGTCCTTGGAAATATATTCTGTGTCTGTTGAAGTGGTTCGAGAGAGTTTGTACGGACTATAAAGAATTTTAATTGGTAAGTGTTCTCATGTGACAATGTTATCTTGAACAATAAAATATACTTGAACAACTTACTATTGCATTGAGTTTGTGTACCTTAAATGAGGAAGTAGCCAGAAGCCACAGGGAGATAAAGCATGCATAGACCTGTGAACATCTTCCTTGGTGTAACTGCTAAAGCAGACCCACGGATTAGCTATAGTTACATCTAAATGCTTCCTTTTGAGTTCTATCATAAACCTAAAGACCAGTACAAAACTACTGTATTGCTCAGTCACCTAAGAAACTACTATGATTTTATTGTAGGATCTAGAATACTGCTGCTAGACCTATACATAGCTCTTATCTGTGTAGTACAACCTTGCTTTGATCAGGTGCAGTGACTTAACTAGAGGTTTGAGCCAGGGGGAAACTTAGCTGAAGGGAGCCCACTGGCTAACAATAATTGCGAAACAATAGCAAATCTGGTAATGAACGACTATACAAAAACCCGAAATCACCGGAAAACACTCCGAAAAACGCAAAAAAACAACATCTACTAAAACCAGAAGAATAGTAAATACCAAAATACAAGCTAGGTAGGGACCTGGGTTTCACATTTAGGTTGGGAGGGACGGTTCGCACCCCTCCCACCCGTCAGTTATGCCACTGACCAGGTGCATTTCAAACATGAACAGCCATAAGTTCTTCTGATAGAGTCACACGTAACAATCGGTGCGATTCAGCAAACGCAGGACGCAGCCAGCGTGTTTGAGTATATTGACACAATAGTTGGCATGCGGCTTGACCAACCGTCATATTGATATTCATGGAAACTCGTTGGAAGACTTTGGCGTTATCACCACAAAAGTTGAATAAAGCTAAATTTCGTGAGTAATAACTGAGACATAAATATTTGACAAAGTTTAATCTAAATGATCACATACCGGCCATTGAATCTATGCGTACCACAATTTGTTGGAGGCCCCCTTGGATCTTGAGGCCCTAGGCTTAAGCCTATATAACCTATAGGTAAATCCGGCCCTGACTATAAGTCTGAATGAACGTGCGATGTCAGTAGCGCGAGAGAACGAGAAAAATCATAACTAGCATTCATGGCGTAGAAGGCCAAGTCATCGTGCAGCTTACCGATTTTATCGGTCAACGGTCATTTTCTCGTTGTTTGTTAGTGGAAGCGGAAGCAGAAGGGATAGGTGTGGAATCGGAAGCGGTTGACGAAATAGCCGCTTCCACATCCCTGGACGTAAAAGCGGTAAACATCGGAAGACGTAAGTTTGGAGTTGGTTGGTAGGCTCAATTGCTTGAACTTTTTGTTACGGTGGTTACAGAATATTCAAACAACTTCACTTGAAAAGCCATTTGAGACAGTATCATCATGAAAGCCTAGTGCGTTTTGGAGACTGCAGACCGGGAGAATGCACTTTTCCATTTTTCTTGTTTATTTAAAATCCTGGACACACACCCATATCAATAATATCGGTTACGAAACTCACAGGCGATCTGTTTTAACCAATTATTATCGGCGTTCGGCAATGACTTTAATTGTGGCTATTTTAGACGAGAGCTTTCTTTTCTGTGGAAACGATTAAGATATTTTTTGCAAAAGTGAGAGATAAAAGGCATGTGCATCGTTTTAAAACAAGTTTCAGTGTTCTTGGGAAGCGCAAGTAGGGTCCATGTAATCATGTGAAAAGAACTGTCACTTCAAGTAGCGCAATCGCGATGCCGCAGCACTGAAACCAACCTTAATCTTACTAACAGCTAATCAACTACTACTGACCCGTGTAAACAATCTCGGTGCAATTCCCAAGTACGATCGACAGGCGGGCAAGCGTGTCGACTAGCCAGTTGTATACATCACTAAGCGCTATTGTTTAGCCATAATTCATAATTGACGATAATAAGGTGCTGTGAGTCAGTTCAGAGAGCCTTGTTTATTCAACGTTTAGCAAATAGTGTTGGATGATGCATCTCAGAATGTGTCCGGAGGCGGAGTTGCTAAATTAACCACCAGCTCCGGCTCCAGCTAAATTTCAAAAACAGCTCCGGATCCGGCTCCACCGAAAATGACCGGCTCCGGCTCAGCAGCCCTGCTCTCTACCCGCCCCCATTAATCGAATGTCCTTTGCTTCAAGCCCTGACAAAAAACAATTTGTACAAGCAAATGTAGGCCTACTTATGGCTTAATTCATTGATCAAACTTTCCATGTTGCAGAGCGAATAAATAGTGCTCGCGCCCCCTTTGAAATTTAATGACGCCTGCCTGGTTAAAACCACTACTTTAGATAGACTGTATAGGCTATACCAGAGATGAACATGGATTTGGATTTAAATCCGGCGGATTTTTTAATTTGTGATGGATTTGGATTTGATAAATTCTGCTTAACCGGATTTGGATTTTTCTTTTCAACTGCCGGTTCTGTTCCGGAACTGTAGATTACTGTAATTATTTTGTAAGTTTGCTTGAGTGAGTGGAGGTGCTTCTTACATCCGTCGAAATTGTACATCGTGTTAGCATTTGGAACATTAGCATACAAAGTATCCAGTGATGCAAGGCACAAGCCTAGAAGACTGCTCTGTTATGTCATCGAAATTAAGGGAGTTAAAGGAATTGGAGCGACTTTCTTTGATTCCGTCCCTTTTCCTTTCCTATAATCGTCGTAGCACAGTGTTTTGTATGTGTGTAGTCTAGTGCTATTGATTCGCTTGTACTTACGAGTGCCAACCGTCCCGGAATGGCCGGGACAGTCCCGGAATCGACGTCTGGCGTCCCGTGTCCTGGGCTGGGTCACTTTTGTCCCGGAAGTTACTGACAGCTCTTTGTCTTAGCGAGAGTTAATTGATTACTCTATTTCCAATAAATCTACTTAGTACAAATTGTTCATTTTTCCTGTTTCAGCAGTTTTTTGCATTTATGCCTTAAAGATTCACCATTTCACAAGTTTCTTCTATTATGATAAAATTAATTAGGGCCCTAGAGGTTATTAGGTCAACGCTGCACAATCATCATCTACGACGTGCACCACGCGCTGTTGCTTTTGGTGTCTATCGTGTTTGGTAAGCTTCTGTTGCATCAATCTTGGAATTCTTGGTATTAAGGTGTCCCGGAATGGCGAAACAGAAAGTTGGTAACCCTACTTGTACTGTATAGGCTACTGTACCCGGTAATTTGTTTTTTGATTTGATATCTTACACTTGACTTTATAACTAGGCTTCTCATTGCATCTGATGCTAATAGTGCTCACCTTGAAGTCTTTAAAGAGTCTACTATTATAGTGTTCTGGGCCAAAAATAGAGCATAAGTTAACTTGAGTTTGTTTTCGAGGTGTTTATTGGAAATGTCCAATTTGCCTCATGACGCAAACACTGTGCTGGGGTTATTTTGCCATTGGCAGAACACAATTGATAGAATTTTGGATTTAAACAGGATTTCGATTTGGAACTGTCAGTTTATCAGATTTGGATTTCGAAATGAAATTGTCGGATTGGGCTTGGATTTGTAAAACCTAAATCCGTTCATCTCTGCCATACCACATCTTTCTCGAACCGGACCAGAAGGAAACAATCAACGTGAATATTGCTTCTATGACGTCACAGAAAGGGTTTCACAAAGGTAATTTCACATAACATCGGTAACACAAGCAGTAGCGCAACCAACAATTTTGTTCGGGAGGAGCCATTCAATGACGTCACCAGTTATCGACGTCGTCTTGAGTCCGACTGTTCCTTCCGTTTATTTTTTAGCGTTTGAAAATTGATATAAAACACCAGTAAAAATATTCTCAAGTTTGTTTCAGGGGAGGGGCCTGGCCTCCTCGGTCTCATTCTGGTTGCGCCACTGAACACAAGACCACAACCTTGCGTGCTTATACCACTTTAAACAAAGTAACCATTGCGGCCCCGAGGAATACTTTCGCATGAAACGCGTATTCAATCCTTATTTATAAGGCAGTGTATCAGGTTTGACTTGGATACACCTTTTCAGTATCGCCATTTTCGGGTAAGATCTAAGAATAAATGGCAATAGTTTTTTTTTATTAGGCCAATGTGCTAAAACACATTTTCCATGTGTCCCATACACAACAGCAAGAGGCAACGGCGGCATTTTTTACTGTTCACAGTTGCTATTAGCACAAAAATTCGATAATGTTGGACAAAATGTGGTATAACCGTTTCAGGGATTGTGTTTGCAAATACTGTAGTATGAAACATGTTTCAGCAGGCAGTATTCCGACGCAAATTCTCAGTAAAAGTTATTCAAAAAACGGTGAGCAGTAAAAAGACACAGAAGATTGAGAACTTTTAAAAACGTTTATGCAGTCCAGCAACACACTGCAAAACCAGACAATTTGAATCGAAATCCATGCGTGTTACAGTGTCGAAAATGTAATGAATGTGCATTGAGACGGGTGTAAAAGCTCACCAAAACGTTTTCTGGTTTCGGTACCGAAAAGTGAAATGCCAAATTTTCAATGCACGATTTACACAATCGCTATCCTGAACAGAAAAATAAAATGTCTGCTGTTAATCAAAAGCTGCTGAAGAAAGTCAAGGTTGTAGCCACGAAAGCGGATTTTCTTAAACATAAACTGTTTGGTGTGCTAACTGATTGTTCGCATGGGCGCAATTTTGTTGTAAAATGCGGGGGGGGCAGGTTGGTGTGAAACCAATTTATTACAAAACCTGAAAAGAAAATATGGGGAACATGGCATATTAAATCTCCACTGTCTGAAAAAGTGGGGAGGCGCGCCCCCGTGTCCCCCACCTAATTGCGTCCATGATTGTTCGTAATCGTATGCCAGCGGTATGAAAGTGTTTATACCTCATACTTGGGATTGGTAGCTATTGCTGCTACTAAATCCTGAAAACATTGATTTTTGCTTCGGTGGCGGCGCCATAGCCATTCGTCCAGATGGGACGGCAGAAAGGAACGCCTTGCTTCATTCATGGATTTTAATTTTCGCTTAGCGTCACGCCACAGACTTTCTATATGGTTTGTATGGACTGTGGACGCCTTCAGCGGTGACATACTCTTGAGAATGGTTCACTGTTTCGTTTTTGTATCCCAAACCTGCGAAAAGAACAAACAAATTTTACGAAATATTTCCTATTAAGTTTGCATAATGAAAACCGCATTCTACTTTTTAAAATGTAGAAACGCAGTCATTCATTTTGAAAAGACTATGCTCATCATTTAAATGCGAGAAAAAGGTAGGCTATTTGTTACGCAAATACAGATTTGCAAGATTTCAAGTTAAGGAATGTGCAAAATCAGCTCAAACAAATCTTTCATGTTTATAGACAACGTTTCACACAGTTTGTTCCGGACCGATCCAGAGAAACGTTGTGGCCAATCATTTCATTTCCAAGTGTTGTTTTTCAACACTTCTCAAAAACTGAAAAACAGGGTTGGTTGACTAGATGATCGCCATGGTCCCTCACCAGTCCTATATGACACAGCACCCCTCTTTGTTTACACTGATCAACTATTGCGCTGTTGAATTTTCATTTGCTCTAATGTTCACTAATGGTTGGTTTGCTTAGTGCAATGGCTTCTTGTAGTGCTTCTGCTTGTTGGCTGAGTCATATGAAACAATAAACCATTTCCCATTGTCATATATGAAACAATAGAAAAACATATTGCCGCGAACCGAAGTTTGGTCGGATATGCATGCTACATACCAGTGGTTGTCAAGTAAGCTGACGTAACGTGTCATTCGAACATCCAAGCTTATTATTTCGTTTGTGAATTAATAACGTCCTGGACACAACTATTTATTTAAAAATTATAAAACATTTTTGTACTGACACATGCAGCCACTGATCATTGACAAAAAGCACATGCAAAATGGTTTTAAGTTACGAGAAACTTTCTCTGCAAACTTTCAATGCATTTTGCTTAATTCATTTCAGCATAACCGACTGCAAGACAGCGCACTGACCTTTCACACTTGAGCTTTCGCAATGCATTCGTACTATGGTGTATTATCATTTAATGTTTTGTTCCTTATGCAGTACACTACAGTCATGCTTTTTCATTTGTAACTTCCCCGCAAACCTCTCGGTTTTCAGCAACCGCCGTAAAAACAAATGACAAAAGTTCATGCCAATTAAAGTGAACAACACTGATGTCAACAATTGTTTGTTGTTTTGCTTAGTATGTTTTAGGCCTAATCACCCTCCTTATTATTTAGACTGTGTTTTTGTATATTTTAGAGGTGCAAATCGATCATCGATATCAATAAAATTTAAACTGAAGTATCTAGCCCAAAAATGTTCGGTACGTTTTGTTGGGTGGAAATCCCAAAGGGCCTAGCATCCTGAGACCTTGAACTGCACAACAGAGCTGCTGTTGAGTCACACTTAACAGGCTTGCAGCAGGCATGTAACATTGGAAAATCACATACAATTTTCTTTATATACAAGGACACCTGTAAATACCACAAGATCACTAAGATCGCTAAGATAACTAAGATCACTGAGATTGCTAAGATTGCTAAGATCACTAAGATCACTGAAATCGCTAAGATAGTTAAGATTGCTAAGATCACTAAGATCACTAAGATCACTAAGATCACTAAGATCACTAAGATCGCTAAGATCACTGAGATTGCTGAGATTGCTAAGATCACTAAGATTGCTGAGATTGCTAAGATGGCTAAGATCTCTAAGATCGCTAAGATCACTAAGATTGCTAAGATCACTAAGATTGCTAAGATCACTAAGATCGGTAAGATCACTAAGATCGCTGAGATTGCTAAGATCACTAAGATTGCTGAGATTGCTAAGATGACTAAGATGACTAAGATGACTAAGATGACTAAGATCTCTGAGATCGCTAAGATCACTAAGATTGCGAAGATCACTAAGATGACTGATATCGCTGAGATTGCTAAGATCGCTGAGATTGCTGAGATTGCTAAAATCACTACGATCTCTAAGATCGCTAAGATGGCTAAGATCTCTGAGATCGCTAAGATCACTAAGATCACTGATATCGCTGAGATTGCTAAGATTACTAAGATCGCTAAGATCACTAAGATCGCTGAGATTGCTAAGATCACTAAGATTTCTAAGATCACTAAGATCACTAAGATCACTGATATCGCTGAGATTGCTAAGATTACTAAGATCGCTAAGATCACTAAGATCTCTGAGATTGCTAAGATCACTAAGATTGCTGAGATTGCTAAGATGACTAAGATCTCTGAGATCGCTAAGATCACTAAGATTGCGAAGATCATTAAGATCACTAAGATGACTGATATCGCTGAGATTGCTAAGATCACTAAGATCACTGAGATTGCTAAAGTCACTACGATCTCTACGATCGCTAAGATGGCTAAGATCTCTGAGATCGCTAAAATCACTAAGATCACTAAGATCGCTAAGATTGCTGAGATTGCTAAGATCACTAAGATCTTTAAGATCACTAAGATCTTTAAGATCACTAAGATTACTGAGATCACTGATATCGCTAAGATTGCTAAGATCACTAAGATTGTTAAGATTACTAAGATCGCCAAAATAACTAAGATCACCAATATAAGTAAGATTACTAAGATCGCTAAGATCACTGAGATCGCTAAGATAGTTAAGATTGCTAAGATCACTAAGATCACTAAGATCACTAAGATTGCTAAGATCACTAAGATCACTAAGATCACTGAGATTTCTGAGATTGCTAAGATCACTAAGATCGCTGAGATTGCTAAGATCACTAAGATTGCTGAGATTGCTAAGATGGCTTAGATCTCTAAGATCGCTAAGATCACTAAGATCACTAAAATTGCTAAGATCACTAAGATTGCTAAGATCACTAAGATCACTGAGATCACTGATATCGCTGAGATTGCTAAGATTACTAAGATCACTAAGATTGCTGAGATTGCTAAGATCACTAAGATGACTAAGATCTCTGAGATCGCTAACATCACTAAGATTGCGAAGATCACTAAGATCACTAAGATGACTGATATCGCTGAGATTGCTAAGATCACTAAGATCACTGAGATTGCTGAGATTGCTAAAATCACTACGATCTCTAAGATCGCTAAGATGGCTAAGATCTCTGAGATCGCTAAGATCACTAAGATCTTTAAGATCACTAAGATTACTGAGATCACTGATATCGCTAAGATTGCTAAGATCACTAAGATCTTTAAGATTACTAAGATCGCCAAGATAACTAAGATCACCAAGATAAGTAAGATTACTAAGATCGCTAAGATCAGACATGAACATTAAAATTATACTGGATCCAATTTAATAGTGAAGAATATGTAAATGTGAATTGCAAGTCCAATTTCACTCCAAAAATGTAAGCAAATCACAGCTTTTTAACAACAAAAATGCCGCAGTTTTATTCTATTAATTTAGTCAAAAACGGTTCTGATCGTATCTATATTATTTCAAAAAATGTAGCAGTGCGGATCCAATCTGAAAAAGCGTTTCAAATTGAATCCAATACAATAAATCTTTTACAATATTTTAGCGATCTTAGTGATCTTGACGATCTTGGTGATCTTAGTGATCTTAGCGATCTTAACAATCTTAGAGGTCTCGGTGATCTTAGTGATTATCGCAATTTTACCAATCTTAGTGATTTTAGTCAATATTAGCGATCTTAGTGATCTTAGCGATCTTAGTGAACTTAGCGATCTTAGTGAGCTTAGCCATCTTAGTGATCTTAGCAATCTTAGTGATAATCTTAGCGATCTCAGAGATCTTAGCCATCTTTGCGATCTCAGAGATCTTAATGCGGTCTCAGAGATCTTAGTGATCTCAGTAAAAATTTTCGACCCCCCTGGAAAAATGTGTTGGACCTAATTTAAAATCATTGGACTTAGTTTTAAAAATTTGGGCCCCTCTCAGAAAACTCTTTGCCCCCCTTCCCCTCGTGTCCCAATCTGGTTTTGGGCCTGCTGTGACGTCACGGAATTGACGTCAGGACCTTTGAATTTTGGAGATCCCTATCGTAGAGTTAATAATCTAATCGTTTCGCGTGAAACTGCCCCAATTTGAAATTTCGGTTACGATTTAACATTCAAACTGTTGTATTGCAATTTTCCAAATTGCGATAATACATTCGAATTGTAATAGCCAGTGCAGGAAAAGCAAAAACTAAGCGAAAAGTCCTATCATCAGCTTAAATCTTCATGAATTTTGAACCACAGAATTTTATTGGAACAAATATCTTCTGATAACACAGCATAAAACTGACCAGAGTTACAACTAGTTTTCTACAGCACCGGGTTGTGAGAGCCTGCTCCTAAATGCAGCGTACCCGCTTTCTTGTTCCCATTTCTCCAGTCAGGTTTTGTCACAATCACCGCTGGTTCGAGCTGTAGAGGTTCTGGAGCATGCACTCCAGAATTTCGATTTTTAGAACGCCATAAAGGACTGAATGAGGGCAGACTCACGAATAAATAGAAAAGGACAGACCGAAAATGCATGTGAAAAACTGTAGGCAAGTAATATTAGACAAAACTACTAGAAAAATATATAAATGCAAAATCTTAAAGCATTTCTTTGGATATAATACCCTGAAAAGTTAACAGAAAACAAAGACATATTATAATGAAAATTTCGGCCAAAGAAAACGATATAAATGACATTTTGCAGACGTTTCGGTAACTCATGCTACTATCATCAGTGCATTTGCAAAAAGATATACTGCTATGTAATCATTTACTTGTAATTACCTCACTTCAAAGACCAAGTTTCTTGCCTTTGCTACTGAAAATGTTGCGATTATTTTGTCAAAATTCTGATACAATTTAAATGTGTCACAAGTCTTAAACTAGGAAATATGTAAGGCCAGTGACGCTCCGTGAGAAGTTCTAAGTTAGTATTTGTGTGACCTGATTTTCGACAATCATGTCAATGGTCATGCTCATTTCGTAGGTCGAATTAATATAAAACACACGCAGCCGTAACTGAAAAGTTCTTAATTATAACTAATATACTCATCCATGGGCGTCGGGAGGGGGGAGGGCAGGGAAGGGCCAAGGCCCCCTGGATTGTGAAAGTTTGAGCAAAAAAAGGCTGTTTTCTTCGTTTTGAGTGGGAAAAAACGAATTTCACCACTTTTGGTAATCCCCTAGTGGCCCCCCCTGCAACAATCCTTCCAACGCCCATGAACTCAACGCTGTTGCACAGTTGCAGTTAGAATCTTGTAAAAGTAGTTAAGCAGTCTACTCTCCGACTTGGACCTAATCGAAGAATGCTTAACAAACAATAACTTCACAAACATCTTTTCTTAAATATTTTATTGAATAAAAAGTTCATCAATGGCAGCACTAAAATGCGAAGATATCAAATCCAAGACCACGCAATGCTGCTGCGTGAACCCATAAAAGGATGACCCTTTAGAGACGAAGAGCTGAGCTTGTTTAGATCCTCGCTTGCTGGTAGTTGGCTGCGAACCATTGACAGGTCTCTCGAATAGCTGAAACACACATTTTGTTCAGGTCATTTGTGAGATGCAAAGTATTTAGTATCAAACCACTTTGATCAAGTGTACGAATAATCGTGATTAACCACCGGTGTGACTATTGAGAATGCAATAAACAATTTCGAGAATGCAGAAAAGTAATGCGATGTGTTAAACTGAGGGCATTACGGGCAGTGGGACGTTTAAGGGGAGGCGAGCGGGGCACTTGCCTCGACCCCCTCGAGGTGATTCGCGTATAAATGTTTTTAATTTTTCGTGAAAAACGTATTGTCCACTCATATAACATAGGCCACTCTGAAGCTGATCATAAATAAGTACTCTGCTTTCAAAAGGGCCCTCAACAGCAGCTGCAGTGTGTAAGTACTCTGCTTTCAAAGGCGCCCACAATATCAACTGTAATGTGTAAGCAGGCCCGTAACCAGTGGGGGTGCAGGGGGGCAAAGCCCTCCTTAGAAAATTTTTCGTCCCTCCTGGAAAAATGTGCTGGATATAGTTTGAAACTGTTGGACATAGTTCAAAAAATTTGGGCCCTTCTCAGAAAACTCTTCGCCCCTCCTGGTGTCGCAAACTGGTTACGGGCCTGTGTGTAAGTGTTTCACTTTCAAAAGCCCCCCCACAAGCCCCAACATCAACTGTAATATGTAAGGGCCTTGCTTTCAAAGGGGTTCCCAACAGCAACTGCTTTGTTTAGGTGCTCTACTTTCAAAGGGGCTCCAACCCGCCACTATAGCCTGCTGTGTAAATACTCTGTTTTCAAAGGGCCCCACCAGCCTCTCTCATGTTTAAATTAGGAAAAGCTTCAAATCAACTTCAGAAACTGTGAGTTGAAATTTGTTCCAAAAAGTTATGAAAAGACCCTATTAAGTAAGAACAAAAATTTATACCAAATGACAACTTTTGTCACTGTCGAGGATGAAGCTTCTTATACTATAGTGTAACAATGTTTTCAAAAAAGTATAGTTTATGATGAATTATTCGCTACTTTTGCACATTTTTCAAACAACAAGTGTCAATGCAAGAAGAGGACAGCTTTGATTCACCCAGCCTCAAAGCTTTTCAAAACAAGTCTCAGGTTGAATACTTTTATTTGTATTCCATGTTCTTGAGTGTAATGAAAAGGATGAAATTGAAAATGAATTTAATGTTTTGAATTTGCTTGATTATTGCCTGTGGTTCCATGGAGTCCCTTAAAGAAATGGCTGTGAACAAATTCAGGAAACCAAGCATTATTCAGGGGGAAGTGTGCTACAAACTTTCTAGTTCATAGATGGTGAATGTTGAGAAATGAGATGCAAAACCAAAGAAGTGGGGGCCGATGCCAACTTGCTGTAACTTTTGTGTTAGTTTTGTCTTTTCAACTTTCAGTGTTTTTAAAGTTGTGTAGGCCTATCGTGAATATCCTTGCAGATTTTGTGTTGAAATAATCGTGCTGTATTCTCAGGAACGTACCCTTGGGTGGCCCGGATGTCCCCTTCCTAGGCTTGATCAAAAGGTCTTATCACGGTTGGATGAGTATGATGACGTCATCAGGGGCCTTTCCAGCCTTGCCTCGGGCCCCCCAATCATAAGACCACACACTGATTATGGGTTACCAGCCCATGACGCGAAAACGTGGCTGAGCCACCGCTGACTTGCATAGGTATAGGTTGGTTCAGAACGAACACTAAAGAGTTGGACATTACACAAATCAACGCATTGGCTTGGATAAACAATTCGCCTATATCAAGTTACCCATTTCGCAATGGCGTAACAGGCGGCGAATCGCCCCCCTGGCAAGCTAAATGTAAAAACCGGGTCCCCACTTAACTTACATTTAGGTTTTACTATTCTTTTGGTTTTCAGTGGGTTGTTGTTTTTTGTCTTTCTCAGAGTATTTTCCGGTGATTTGAGGTGTTAGTATAGCCATCCACATCGCATTTCACCATCAATTCTCAAGTTTTATTCTGAGTGTTGGCTAGTGGGACCCTTACGGTGGGCAGTGGGTCTCTTTCAGCTACGTTTCCACCCTGGCTCAAACCTCTAGTTACGCCACTGCCATTTCGTCACGACATTTGATGCTTTTATTAGAAACAACCTGTGTGCCTTTGTCCAATAACGTGCATCTTCATCCAATTTCATTATTTGCTCGCGTCGCTTTGATGCTTTTTACAAATCTCCATTATTTTCTCACTATCTAACGCTTACGTATAACTATGTTGCTCTTGGTTCTTTGCAGCAGTTTTTCTTTTCTTCTGCACTGACTGCGTGTGCCAATCAGCATCTGCTCTGAGATGCGTTGTGTTTAAATCTTTCATACTGTTGCAACTTCCCGGTCGGCGTGGCGTCACATGCGCGATGCACGACGAACGGGATGTGCGCTAAACATAGCACCTATATGTACGTGGCGCGAACAAACAGCAGCAGAGTGAGCACGATGTGTGATCCTTACTGTTGCTTGCTGCCACGGTGTAAAGCTTTGCGTGCTTCCAGTTCGGGATCTCTGATCGCACAAGAATCATTGTGTTTATGTGACTGGCTGACTGCCCCTATGGTATAGAGCAGGGGTTCCCAACCTGGGGTACATGTACCCCAAAGGGTACATTTGCCTATCCGAAGGGGTACATTTAAGGTTAGCAATAGAAGGTAAAAATTTGTTTACATGTTGTTTATTTTCAAATATTTATACATATATCACTTAATATTGATTTCAAAAGTCATTATATGTATACTGTCAGATGTACCTGTGAAAAATAATGAGAAAATATTTTGTCATGAGGAGTTTTAGGGGTACATGTTCATCTGTCAAAATTCTGAAGAGGTACATCCTTATCTGTTGAAATGCTGAAGGGGTAAATGCTCATTTGTTGGAATGCTGAAGGGGTGCATGGTAAGAAAAAGGTTGAGAACCCCTGGTATAGAGTAGACCATACGTCTGAAGCAAACACACTCAACAAGTTTTTGGGGGGATTCTGGTTAGCCTTGTTATAACATGTCTCCATTCTTGTGTAGGAGAAAAACCACCCCGGTTTTTCAATCCCAGAACGCCAAGCTACTGGAAACAAACCAGTTGGCCAAAGATTCTTTTAAATATTCAAGGCTTTAGGCATTCCAGGTCGGATTTCATCACAGCTTGCAGCCTTCCCAGTCTTCAATGTTTTCACAGCTTGGAAGAATTCGGTTGCAGTGATGGTATTTTCCTCCCAACACTGCGCCTCTTGTGTGTCCAATGGTATGAGACTGACTGGATTCAAACAATCGTTGATATGTTCTCTCCATCTGCCAAGGATGGCCCACCGTTGCTGTTAAGGACACTCTTTTGGTCTTTGATGGATCTAGCAGTTTTAGATGCGGAGATCTGGTTTGCAAGAACCCTTTGTTGGATTTTCAGTAACGGGATTTTGATTACATCGGAAACTCTCCCAAAATTGCATTTTGGGCGTTTGGACCACTTGGACTGCTGATTTTTGCGCCTCGCACAACTGCTTTCAACAGCCGCCAAGCCTCTTCTACGTTCGATGTGCGTTATGCGAGTTCTCGGAACAAAGACGACACCCTGTCTGCACAGGACGTTCTTGCATTCTTGTTCGCCAGGGCTCCCACTTTATTCAGTAGTACCTTGTAGCCCTACAAGTTTCAAAGTCTACCAGTGTAGAAATAGAAGCACTCTGCGCTGTCTCCGTTCGCCTCCCCAGACGCTGAGCGGACGCAACGTGGGGCCTCCACTCGTGGATGACTTTTGTAGGGAATGGGAACGATATGTCCAGGCGCTTGGCAAGTTCTGGACAGCACTTGGTCAAGGGAGAGGGGTCGTCAGGGTCCTCCAGCGGTTCCAGCAG
>Ga0210059_1007366_pt1 | contig 17489 bp, 7 predicted proteins | sample Ectturendosymbi2_FD_188042 | JGI IMG/M metagenome (GOLD analysis project Ga0210059, IMG submission 188042) | Ecteinascidia turbinata endosymbiont from Florida, USA - Sample 2 (SPAdes) (version 2) | ecosystem: Host-associated > Tunicates > Ascidians > Unclassified | place: Key West, Florida...
TAATATGTTTTTTTTTGAGTTTTTTTTGGTTTATATTGTCGTTTTTGTTTTGGCTTTTTTTTCGCCCAATCGCAAAAGTGACGGCTGGGCGAACTGACGGCTAGCTTTACTCTGGTGGTTTAAGATCCGTGTGGAAGTTGGTGACAATGAAATACAGACTTGTTTCTAAGCGCTTGTAATCACTAATCGAAAGGAAAAACAAGGAGTATCCTAACGCTTTTCCCAGCTGTTGCACCACTTTGCTGTATCCCATCTGACAGTGATGCAAGCTTCATTTCAAGATCATCGCCAAAATACTTGATATCTCCGGCGTGTTACAAATACTGTACAGTATAACCTACCCTTGTCAACAGCATCAGCCGTAACCTTAAATGAAAATCGTAGATTTTTGTTTTTGTACAATTTTGAAACTAAATGCGACATGCCTTGTTGTGGCGGTAATATACATTTTATATGCCCTGAAACTCAAATTTTGGCTAAGAAGCAATCCAGTTTCAAAATCTTTTTTATTACGCAACGAGGCCATACTGTTCAGCGACAGTAGCATTCATTCTAGATATTTGTGTTGATTAAACATGCACTGGGACGGTTCAATCACAAATATATGGAGCCTTAACGTTTCTATCAGTTTTGCAAACCTTGCCGGACAGTAAAAAACAGTTTTTTTAAGTAGGCCTAATCAGAGTCCGACCTGTAAAGTGTTTCCACTTTCACCTGATGTTAATTGCCATCCTATCCTGCAGCAAATTTGAAATCATTCAGCTGCAACGGGAAGAGCCAGAAGGAAAATCTAACGTTAAGTAGGAAGATGCATTTTATGTTGTAAGTGCAGAGGGCATCGACACTGCCATCACTTACAGATAGCTTACAGCTTACAATCTTTCTTTTCGATAAAGTGCATGTGACTAAAATGAAACCTCGGTTAATCCGGATCTTCGCCAAAACCGGATAAAACTGGTGGTGCGAATGATTTCTAATGTTTTTCGTTATAAAAATCTTCGGTTTATCCGGATTTTTATTCCGTATCTTCGCCAATTCCGGATAAAATCTGCTCTTTTCACATCTCGTAATCCGGATTTTTCTGTGCTTCCACGCTGTTCTTAAGTGCACCGACTGGTCTCTTGGAAATATTCGGCACCTTTGACGGCAACACAAGCGTGCTCACGATCACCAACAAACGTTTAGAATTACGATAATAACGGCCGCAACATTTGACTAATTGTAGAGACGATTATTACGTCAAACACGGGCATAGCTCTAGCATGGAGGTCTATGCCCGTCATGAGGACACTACCTTCTAAACCCTTTTAACGCCCGCGCCGGCCACTGTAGTGGCCGGTACTTTTTTGGCCATAAATCGCCAGTCGCTGTTCAAACCCTCTACGGATTCGGGAAGTCTAGTTTCGATTTAAAAATGTTTTTAATTCACAGGTCTACAATTTTAAATGAATTTAATGGGGATTGGTGTTTGAGAGCGTTTTCGGGATAATTTTGGGGCGCTAATTTTAAAACTGTTGTCAGGTTCTCACTATGTGGTCAAGTTAACCACGTAAACAATTTCATGTTGACAATTTCAATTTCATGCTAATATTGCACGAAAGACTGTTTCGCATGTTGCTGGGTTGCTAAGTGCGCGCGACAAGAAGTCTATTAACTTGGAAATAGCCCGAAGTTTCGCTGTGGTAACCTCGACTGGGCGTCGCCTCAAAAACCCTGTTGGTTGCTGATGAAGAGCAGTGCAAATATTACAATCACGGTCAAGCGTAGAAACACGGTTCGATTTCAGCGTCGCTAACGCATTTGATTGAGATTTGCACGATGCAAACGTGGATCGAAAACCGAAACACACCGGGGTCATAAATAAAGCGACATGCAGTTGTCAGTAGTGAATATAAGAACTTCAACGAAAATTGTTCGACAAACAGCACTGGAAAGAAAGGCAAAAACTTACTACTAGAACACCACTTAGGCTATAAGGTTTCAGTCAACGAGAAAGGTCAATAGTAATCACATGCGATCCACTTTTCACGTCGCTGACTTGAGCAACGTCCAGGCACTATGTAAAGATTGAATGGAAACTACCCGTCACAAATTCAATGAGCTGGGCCGATCGCTTTCGTGGGGCACTGAATCATGTACTCCAAATGTTGGACCAAGATGCAAGTTTCGCTGGAGACTTGTTTGTGAGTATGCAGACAACACGCGGGTTAGAGCAAATTGGACTTGTAACGCCATCCAAGCAGCCACCACCTAACACGGCATGGAATTTCATCCAAGCAATAGCGGAACAAGTCTATGAAGCTTTTGTGTCGACCCTGTGGCAGTCTAGCTACGATACTGCGCTCAGAAGGTAGTAAAACCATTGTGTCACTATCTCATTATGTCAAAACAACAGATTGCAAAAATCTGTTAGGAAGTGCCACTGCGTCGGTAAAAAATCTGCCTGAAAAGATCATTTAACCAAGTAACTCTCACGCTGTGTTCAGTAGATTTCACACGTCGTACCAGGTCACTCAATCAAACGTTCACTGCCTAGCGAAGCGTATACGTGGCATGCTGCGGCATTCGACAAGGTGAAGCTACTCGAGAAAGAAAAAGGAGTAGGGGTTACCATTGTAAAAGAAAGCAAACCAAAAGGCATATTACGTTACCGTCAAAGCAAACTCACTGGGCCGAAGTTGATTCTACATTTCGCTCCGTTGTTACATTTATGCATGAAAACTGATCTGCTGTACGGGCCGAAATACGAATCTGAGTAAGCGTTTGCTTTAAATACACATTCATGATATTCATGAACAGACGAAATCTTGTTGCGCTATGGTGTTGCAAGGACTTGCTACATACTTTTTCTACCGCATGAAGGGTGGCAGTGCCAAACACACACGATTTGGAAAAAGCCTTCAATGCGACTGCCAACCTCAAACAAGGCCCCCTGCCACAGTTTCCACATGTTGCTCATCACGATCACGCAGTACTTTTTGCATCATAAACCGCCCCCTGATCAGTAAATCCACATCAAATATCTGCACTGTCATTGGCCGAAACTTCAACGATAAGTCGATTACAAAGCAGCTTTCACGCGAATAGCCGTACGCCGTCGAAATTTCAACTTACGCCGACGTACGTTACGCATATGAATTGGCTATTCTTTTGCTAGGCAACGGTGAGATAGAACAACAGAGCGTTTCTTACGCAAACATGCTACGACATACTATCATTTGCACACAGTGCTGACCCAGATATTAGCTTCATCGCGAAAGTCTCCCACACAGCATTGCGCTCAACTGCACTCGTAGCTACGCTCAAGTGCAGGGGTTCAAAACACGCAAGGCCAGCAAGCTGGTGCCGAGGTTGGACTTGCATGTTTTTAAAGGGAGATACGAACCAGTCACGGGCGACAGTAGTCCCAGTGGATAAAATTTCGGCCCCTGGAAGTCCTTACACTGAAACGCCACAGTAATACTCAAAAGCGACGCAACACAGTAGCCAAGCTTCTCTGCCGAGTACATGCAGCCAGTAAGTCATAAGCAATTGATCATGATTTGAAAATGTAGTTTAGAAAATACAGACAGTCAATATCCAAACAGCAACACTTCAACCTACCAAAAAAGTGTGTCTAGTGTGCAATGACCATGAACGACAATATTCCTACGGAGCCAAAAACAAAAGTAAATAAACTGATCAGCCAAAACTCTCTCACTTTTCTGTTGCCTCGGCACAAAGCTGATTGGTTGCTTACATTCGACACACAGCTTGCTTGGAACTTTGAAAATGGCTTTAAATTTTAACAAAAAACGAATCATCTCTGAGCGAAGCATACAATCCTGAAAACGAAGAAAGTAATTTCTACTTAAAGTGAGTTCTTGCAGAAGGCTTTTGTGTACAGCACGAACTACCGACGTAAAAAATGTACGACTCCCAAAGCACAATAGTCTGAAATCTACTATGTGAGGCTTTATGACGGAAATCACAACTGATTTCCAACAGAAATCACTTCAGTAACAGCAATTATTTGCTCTATTTTGAGAATCCCAAGGCAAATGAAAAAAGTGACAAATATCTAGTAACAAACACAGCAGGAAGAGGCTTCCTCGAGAAGGCTGCAACTGAACGGACGAACAATTGTGTCCTTTCGATGCTTGGGCGCAAGGTTCAGCTACAAAGCATCGATACCATGTGATAGGCAGTTTGCGCTGTGTAACGGTTGTTCGCACCAGCTTTAGCAATTGGTGGGATGCAATACAAATCGAGAAGACGACGACGAAGCGACACGCCCGCAGTAACGATAGATGCGAACGAACCTGTGCGATCCGCTTCGTGCGCGGCGAAAGAATGCTATAATAGAAAGGCAGGAGCCGTAAAATAAAAAAAGAACGCAGCAGGGTTTACAGCGGTCAAGACAAAGCAAGAGACGAGCGATTGCACCAGCCTGGCATGCTGTAAAGAACAGCAGTGCACAGACGAAGAGGAAACACTTGATCGGCGGAGCTGCAGCGAGTCGCTGACACAAACTCAACACAGGATTAAACGTGCTGCATTATCGGATACAGCACAGCTTCTTAACTCAGCGTGGAACACAATTTAGCTGGTAAAGACGAAGATGTGTCTGCAGGCGGAGGTCTCGTACAACAGGTTCGTGAGTGCCAATTCTGATTTTTGTTCTTACTCTTCTGAGTAGCGGACGCACCAAACACTGACCTCCAATGACGATAGTCACGGCAGATAGTAATCTATTTTTAGAGTTGTCTAAATCGACGAAACCAATAACACATCACTGCCCATTTCTTTCAGCAGAAAAAAGCTGTTGAATTAATAATGAAGCCGGACGTCGTAGGCCATTCAAATGTTCTTTTCTTCTATTTAACAAAGCCACTACGTATTGCAATAGTTGAGAAGCGAATGCACCGAAGTTGCTCTAAACATCCTCGAACAGTCAAAATCCGCCTTGGAACGTTTTGAACCTCGAAGCACCACCCTGTTTTTCACGGAAATGAATACTGACATGTGCTTAATAAAATGTCAGGCTAGGTCAGACCCAGAACATTAAAAGATTAAGTTAAAGTTTGGGGGTGAAAGATGCATTCCCAAATGCAATTTAAGATGTCCAGAGTTGTTCAGTACTTCGCAGCTAGCTTACAATTCTTGCTGTCGCGTGAAGCAACTGCAAGCGACCGTTTCACAAGTACCATCCCTGCCATGGGTTCATAAGTTTGTTGCGCCTTCGTGGTAAAAACTTGGACCAATTCACGAAACAGGCGATGACGTAACAGCGTACGCTGTTTATAGTCGCTATAGAAGAACAATCGAAAAGATAAAGCGGTCACGCTGACCAAGTGGCAACGCGTTCCACCGTGTCGTAAAACGCGAAATGCATCGGGTCTACCAGGCGGATTGCGTCACACGATATTGCACGTAAGCAGAGCCGGGCCAGCGGCCAAACTTACTGTACAGAAAACAGAGCAAATAAACTGTTTTATATCGTCGCGGTTTTGTCCACGTAACCCATAAAACAACTATTCTTCGGTGAGAACAGCCGACCGGGGGACGTCGCGATCGCTGTTGCTTCAAAGTGCAAATCAACCTCCGGGCGTCGGGCGAGAGCTGGAACTCTAAAATAAAAGATCGGCTGAGGAGGAACTGAAGTCTTCGCCGTCGCCGAGAGGTGTTGTCCCAACGATTTTCGCCTTTGCCTGCGCAGGTGACGGTTTTGCTGCTGCGTCGTCGTCGTCATCATCGTCGTCATCAACGCTCAAGCTTTCCTTCATCGCGAGCAGGTACTTAGGAGTGTACTTGCCCAACTGGCTGTCTTCTACAAAATATTGCAAGAGCGGTTAAACTTGTCGAGCTTGCTTCTGTCGTTCGGAAGGAATGCGTATCGAAATCGCAGAACTTATACACGACTCAACTACCTTATTAGAATATGGGTGCTGAGGCGGGCCCTGTAGTTCAGGCTGAACAATGAGTTTGGACACAAAAAGCTGTTGTTTCATAAGTTGCATTTGCTATATCATTTTGATATTTGAGAGTAACAACATAAAACGCCACTATCAAAAATTATGCCTGGCCAACTTGAGCGAGAACCTTGCCGGCGTGTGTCACATTTTCACAAAATCTAGGACCAGAACAGAGTGCAAATGCATGACATTCACAAGAAAAACCGAAAGAGCACATGACTTGTTTATCCGAAGAATTGCCGGAAGAAGTACCTATTGGAAGGAATCGTTTCACAGAAAATCATCAGGCTCTATAATGTTACTGAGAACGCACTTCGCGAACTCAACAGGCATCTGTACTTATTATTTCTGCGCGCGCAAAGCGGGAACGCAGTTTCTTGCATAGCGTCGCTACATTATGATGGGATTTAAGTTGCATTCAGCAACTGAACACTGCTGCACAGCTAAGTGCTCACTGAATCCCCGAAGCATTCGGAAATTTGTAGCTTGTTTAACAGTCAACTGTTACAATCTCTCCGTTGGCGTTGCGTTGCATGTGCGAAGAACAACACCCATATATATGTGGCACGACCAAGCAATAAAAAAGTGCTTGCGGCTCATGATCTCTATTGTTGCTTGCTGCCTGTGTGAAGCTTTGCGCACTTGCCGCTCGGGCTTTCCGATCGCAACACAACTACATCAGTCCAATGCATTTCTTTGTTTACCACAGTAAGCGCATATTTTGTTTCCCACACTGATTTCTTCCTACTTCCATTTAACACTTGACCCATAGCTTGTGTTGGCCCGGCTTCAGCTTCGTTGCTCGTAGAACTAGAGTCGACTCTAGTCAGGGTCACACCGAAATATTCTAACAATTAATACTGCGCACTTCTTGCTTGGCGCACAGAATGCTGCGGGAATTTGCCATGAGACACAGTCTACTGTGAGGTCTGCTCGCCGTTGCTTGCCACCGAAATACGATTCCTGGGGGCGCTGCCGCCAAGGTATGGGCAATCTCTGCAATGCTGCAAACAAGCCTCATTTCTAGGTGTCGTTGTGCATTGTACTTTTGTGCATTGTTAGTATGTATTTCATGCGTTCTTAATATACGCACGTTGCTTTCATACCTGATTAACATGTGCATCGACTCAGCGTCATTACGCGGTGGGATGGGCCAAGCTCAAGTATTTCATTCCGAGTGTGTAACACCAAGTGGACACGGAACTATACATTTAATGACACTTATACAAAGACATCATTTCACAACTTCAATCATATCCCACCAATCGTCACACAAACGCGCTGCAGGCCGTGCCGATAAATCCCAAACGAACAATTATCGCGAAGGTTCGGTCCGAAATACGACGCAAGGCAATACACAAAGGTGACGGTAGTTGTACGTTGCTTACTTCCTGAACCGGGCAGCTTGGCAAGCGGCGCAGGCTTCTGCATGACTGACGCGTCGCCGTTCTCGGACAGCAAAGACTTCTCCGACGGATATTCGAAAACCGATTCCAGGTGCGACTGATCGAAGCTGACGTGCACACCCTGAATCAAAGAATGAGGGGAGTCGCTGTTCAGTTCCCGGCGAAAAACGAGATTATTCTTCTTCTCAGGTAAACAACTGAAGGCAACAGCTGAACCGAAATCATATTTTCAGATCGTTTACCGCATAATAAAGAACTCCGCAACTGGCAAAGTTCCCAGTGACTGCGGGTTTACTGTAATAGTTATTAGTTACGAGCCGAAGATGGGTTGTTCCCACAAAATTTCGATCGTTCTTTTCTTCTCATTCAGTTTCTCAACTACGCTCCTCCAACTATTTCCACCTAAGCCCAAAAGCTTTAGTTTTGCATTGTGGGCGTGTTGCAGTCACAAATATCAACAAAAACAAGTGAGCTTAAAAGTATATTTTCTTTGGGTTCACATGGTGCTTCAGTTCAATTTCAGTTGCACATAGCTTAGCTCTATGCGCAGAGCTCCGTGATGCACTTTGCAGTATTGTGGTTACAAAACGTGTGTAAGGAGGTTTTGCGAAGACACTACAGCTTGCTCAAATACACTCATAATAATCAACACAAACTGCAATTCCTTTTTGAGCAATACATCATCAACTAGCAATGCGACGTATAAACCGAAAGTTATGGTTGTCACATCAACGGTATGTGTAAAGCGACAGTGGTTATCGAATCTAATTTTCCTTCATCATACGGAGAAAAACAATCGGTCAAACCGCATTGCGCAGACGAGTGAGTGGTTTGTGGGCGAGTGTCAATATTTCTTTACCTATTTCGATGTCGGTCACAAGCATGCATGGCAACAGTTGCTGCTTCCTCAAAGCTTTTTTCTCGAAGCGTGAGCGCATCGCTGCCAGCTCAATTCAGCTACCAAATCATCGCAAAGTGATGTGATCTCTATTGTGAAGCGAGTGGTTTAGTAGAACATGAGCAAGCACGTATGGCATAACAAGGAGCACACAGATACATGAAAGAACACGAGCATAGATACATGACACCATAATAGCCACGGATTAGTGACGGTCTCGAGGCAAGGGCAAAATGACAACGATTTCGCCCAAAAGTTAGGACTGAACATTAGTCGATTGTAATTCCAATTTAATATTTACTGCAATTTTTTTGTTATCTGTCTGATTTTTTTACAGCACAAAGTTGAAAAATAATTTTACCTTATGTTTGTGCTTGACTTTGCTCAGGCAGCTTCGCTCGAGCTTCACGTATCCACCAACAACTTGTATCTGGTCGACAGTCAACTTTCTCTTCCCTTTCGGCCGACTCTCCATTCCATCAACTTCTGTGGTTGCGGCAGCGGCGCTGTTCTGCGCTTTCGGCGTAATGACTCTGCCGCTGGAAGTCACCGATGCGACGTTCGTTTTCTACGCAGTCAACTCCTTTCATTGAAACTTACAAGCGCACAAAACGCACTGAGAACAACAGATGCTTTCACGCAGCAGATAGTTTCTCAAGCTAAATATCTGTTACAAAGATATACCAGGAAAATTTTGTTCTATCTGTTTTTGATCATGCGTTGGGCGGCTCAAGGTCAAGTTAGGATTTCACGCAAATACTGCAAAAAGTTTACTTGCGGCTGTTTTTAATCGAACAAGCAATAAAGAACAGGTGAGAACGCAGTCGATTAGATGGAAGATGTTGTCATCGCGACAAAACATTCAAGACAGAATGGTGTTTTTGAGGCAAAACCCGAACTGGGCGGCTGCGTAAACACCTTACGCGATTGCAAGAGACCCTCAAAGTCCACAGCGATAACACGCCTCCAAACTAGAATGATAGAAAACTCTACAACAAAGTTTTTTTTTATTGAGTTGAATTGCTGCGTGACCAAATCTCAATGGTTGATTAGCATATTTTTCATGAACGACTTAAGCCATAATGCACGCACAGCAAGGTTACGCAAGCTAGTTGATTTCCGCAGGCCAGTAAACAACGGAAACTCCACTAAATATGAAGCCATACCTGATTCGTTGCATTGCTGGTTGCCGCTGGGGCGGCGGACGATTTCTTAAACTTGCTCGGGTCGATAACGAAACTTCTTCCGCCGCCGAATCCACCGCTGTTCGATTTCGTGCCAAATATTGATTGTGCAGAGGGTGGGGATACTCTGTTTACAACAGGAGGGGTTGTTTTGTTTACGACAGGGGGGGTTGTTTTGTTTACGACAGGGGGGGTTGTTTTGTTTACAACAAGGGGGGTTGTTTTGTTTACAACATCACTCTTCGGCGCAGACTTCGAAATTGGGGATTTAACACGATCGTTCGGTTTCGAGTCAGCATTTATTCCGTTCAAAGAAGGTGCGGTGTGGGAAGGTTTTGCTTTATCGGTTTTTGGTTCACGTCTTTCGATTTTCTCGCTAGGCCTTGACGCCGCACTTCTCTTAACGATGACATCATCAACCGATGACACAGGCAGCACTCCGTTCATTTTCTTCTGCTGGTTTGGTGCGGAGCGATTTGCAACGGGAGGCGAAGCAGACTCGTTCACGCTCAACTTGACGACCTCGTTGGCTGCGTTCGCAAGGATCCCAGATGAAACAGTGCTCTTCGAATCCACTGAACGATCAGATACGTAGGACTTCTCCTTTCCAGCGGCCTCAGACAAGGTTTTCGCGGAATCCTGCTTAGCAACGGGCTTAGACGTAGCAACGCTCGGTGCAACATTCTTCGGACCGTTTCGAGCTTTCGGAATGATCTTGATCGTCTTGGATTCCTTCATGATTTCGTTCGCAGCAATGGCGCCCTTGCTTTTGAGCAAGGATGGGTCCATGGATGTCTTCCCCAAGTCGACAACTTGAAATGCGCCGTTGGAAGTTTCTGCAGAAGCTTTGGTTCGATCCTTGACGCCGCGACTGGCGTCCACTTTTACAGAAGCGGGTTGTCGCCGAGCGGTCTCTTTCACAGGCTTAGGCGGCACAGCGGAACTTTCCTTTACTTTTTCCAACGACACAACCGGCGCAACACGCTTCACGACGTGGTCGGGCGCATGCTGCCGCTGACGAGGCTCAGGAGGTACGGATGCGAATCGAGCATCAGGTGGGGATTTTTCCACCGGCGACAGAACGTCCTTTGCTTTGCTGATGTATCCGTGATAGGTGTTCGGTATGGCGATCACCTCTGGCTTAGCCGCAGTCTGTTCGATCGCCACCGCTTTCGCCGCGTTTGGTTTTTCTGGCGGAGAAGGTTTCGCGCTGGGCTCGTTCGGTTGTTTGGGTGGTGGAGTGGATGTTTGCACGGGGGGGTGGTTGAACGTTGATGTGTTGGTATCCGACGACGTAAACCCTTCAGAGGACAGAACAGGCGGCTTCACCTTTCTTGTCGGCGCCGTCACTTTACCGCGCGAATCGTTCGGCTTGCTTTTGACGAACTTGGACGCAGCGATGTTCGCCTCGGAAACAGGATGTTTTCTGGGGTGGAATGAAGGAGGAGTTACCTTCCTTGTGGGCGACGTTACTTTAGCATTTGACTCTTCCGGTTTGCTAGTAAAGGACTTGGGAGTAAAAAAATTGATCGACCCGTGATCGTCTTTTCTTTTACGTGTGCCGGACTGTTGACTTGGTGCAGGTTTGCCGGGTAGAGAGTAAGTCCGGGGATACGGTGGATCGTGTAGCACCTGGTCTGTTGCAACGCTTGGAGGTGTGTTCGCAATGGACTCTCCCGCAACTAGGAAGGAGTTAAGATTGTACAATTCGCGTTAAAAGTACATTTATAAATATTTTTTCGGTAAAACAAACATCCAATTTTTACATTCCAGATTTTCACACAGCAGAGCGGCATTTCAAAGAACTTTAAGTCATATGCAAGTTAATTATTAATAAGTTTACCACTTTGGATGGCTTTGCGAACACATACGAAAACTCACAATCGGGGAAAACGACTGCTTATAAAACAAGACCGGATAAGCAAGCGTCGGTTATTATATCTTCACCACTGCAGTATTAAAATTGTATTTTGTTGCCAAAATTAACAAACGTTAAATATTGTTCACGTTAAAACACAATTGCACTGTTATTTTCTACACGCTAGGAAGCGAGGAACATTTCCGACTTGTCTTAAAGAGAGGTTATTCCTCTTCAGCATGCTTGCATACAATTTTTACTAATCCTATTCGATGGCTGACCGTAGGCAGGTGCAACGTTAGCGTTACCTTTGAACTCTTAACCTTTAAAACCGGGATTTACAAAACCCTATTGGAAACGTTTGATTGAACGTTGATAAGGCTGAAAGAATTATTAACAAAATGCTTGTAAAATTTATAACACAAGAAAAAGCTTGCGTTTATAAATTTACAAGGTTTCAACTATACACTAGCGACCTGTTTTCAATTGACATCAAAAAAGATATTGACAGTCACCGCCACGAAGGAACTCGGACCAGACGACGAAAAACGAAAGTAGTTAATCACCGCGCAAAACCACGCCACTCGGATTGGGCAATATAAATTAAAACACTTTACGAATGAACGCTCGCTTTAAAGACGTGCACAACTTTATGGTGTCATACACACCGAATTCGTTGGAGATCATTACGAGCTTCGCCTCAGGAAAAAACACGATTTCATTGGTGACAGGGTCAAAAAAGCTTCTTCCACGAAAAAAATAACTTAACAGCGCTGTTCGATAGCAACTTCTCCACAATAGGAGCGGAAAAGCAAATACAGTTAAGAGTGTTCGTTATCTTCGGTGTTAGAGTGGACAAGATTATAGCAATTAGAATTCTCGTGAAGCTCATTGCAATTTTTAGCGTTTGCAAATATCGTTTCGCGATTAATGAAGTCTTGTAAAAATTACATTTTAACATTTTCAGTTAAATAAAGCGGCCTTGCTACTCAAGTACACCAGCAACTTATTGTTAATTGAAGTCTTTCAACCAGGAAGTTACACATAACGTGATCTTTCGTATACCAGCCTGAAGCCTGCATATCGACTCTGTTACGCAATAGCTCAACGTCATCATAGTCGACGCAAATCTCCTGCTGGAAAACGCGTCCGAACTCAGTCAATATGTATTAAAAAGTAACATTGTTCGACTTCAAACAGGTGTTTAATATTTGCATTTCTAAGCACTGAACCAGACATTTTCAAAGTGCCGACCAAATAAAACTCTTTCACGCTCCACAAAACAATGGCATACCGACAGCAGTCTGCTGAATTCAGAAATATCTTAACAAGCCGCAAGCTCTCATTCCACATTAAAATTCAATTGACCCATGCTTTTGTTCGGTCAACAGTCAACACTTCTGTATCGTTGCTGACCATAGTCTTTCAAAGGTATAAGTCGATAAAAAGAGGCTGAGAAAATCTTGATCTATCGACTAATGCTGCGTACATCTCATATAACGAAGCGTAGTCAAGTTTTGGTCGTAGGGGGGCAAAAACAAATACCAGCGAACGACCAAGAAAAGGCCAGTATCCATTGTTTGCCGAAGAGGGCACTAACAGCAACTACCTGGAATACCGTGCCCTACTGGCAATGCCCCCGGAATTTCGGCCAACAATTCGAATGATGCCCTGAGATATTTTTGACCGTGGAATTCGTGAAGTGCCATTGGAAGACCTTGGCTTGAGTGGGAGATTTAAAAGAAAACTAACTGAGGTTATGCAAAGAAACATTTCTTAGTAATTTCAATACCATGGGATCACCTACAAATACTGTATTCTGGACGATCCAAAATAACAAAAGGCATAGTGAGAAACATGCAGTTCGTCAGTCATCGCTTCAGTGTTGGCACAATTAGAAAGAAGTTACCGAGGGTGAAAAATATGCAGAAGCTAATGGCTGGGGTTAATCACTTCCAGCTGTACTACGTTAACTTGAAATGAACGCATCCTAAACTGTAGCAAAAACTTCCGAATAAGCATTTTATGTGAAGTCATTTCCAGGGAAAATCCTTAACAAGCAAACACACTGGCCACTTTAGGCAAACTGCACCTTCAGAAGGTAAGTCAAGGGCGTGCATTTTATGAAATTTCACCGACAGCAATCATTAGCGTATGAAGCTCGCTTTGCAAAGCCGTTTAAAAAAAATTCCCGAACAGTAGCTGCTTTGTTCAGCGAAGAGTAGTTCAGGTATTCTATTTATGGAGTAATAATTTTGCAGAATATCGAGAAACGCTCAACGCCGTTGCGAAACCTAGGTCGCACTCCAAATTCAAATCCTGATTCTATGAAACATGTTTTCAGAAGCTCTGCTGATAAGCTTCGAGCAATTTACCGCAACAGCTTTCTCCGAACCAGCAAAATGCCAAAACTCCTATAGCCAGCGAGTGGAGCACCACTGTGGAAAGCCAAGCAATCTCAGAAAATACAGAAATCACAAGCTTTTCACTTATCTTTTTAAAATCACTGCTATACCTAGCGAGTTTATCACGCGCTTTTACCGAAAATACAAAGTGCTTCATACACAGAGTGAAATAAAAGGTGGATCTTTTTGGCAAAGAATTGTCTCTTTTTGCGCACTTATGCTTTTCAACCTTTTCTGTTGTGTGGACGATTAGTTAATTTTGCAGACATTATTAGTACCTGATGAGCGTATATACACGGGAGACCCAGGACGCAGGCTAAATTTAAATTATGGTTTAAAAAATACGTGCAAAGTTTCTCTGCCAGTGTCATCGGCAGTGCTGTCGTTACAGTTTTTATTGGGGACTGCTAGGATTTTTTCAATCGCATGCGGTTTTCTACCTCAATCACTTGTGATTTTGTTCCAGTAACGAAATTTTACCTCTATACTAAGGAAAGCGAGCTCAAATCTTTTTGACAAGCGCGAGGGACTGTGGCTCAAGCCAGCTGCCAATAAGCAAAAGGAAAACGACAAACGACAGGATGTGGAAAAACAAGACGACCAGCCGGTGATACGCAGCGGCGCTGAGTGAACGAAACCTTTTTCTCCATCGCTCAAACAAAAATCTCTTCCGCTTGCCGCCAGTTGCTGCCTCAACGAAATAGCGCAAAAATGCAAGAATATTGGCAAAAACGCACAAACTTAAACATCAGTAACTATTGCACAGATACTGATTGAAAGACTTTCAAAATATTGAGAACGTCTCTTACGCTGTGCTTTCTTATCGCGCTCACTTCGGCTTGGCTTTTCAACAGATAACGGCGAAATTTTACCTTGGTCGAAAACGTTGTCAGAACTTTTCGAGCGCCGATATCCGTTTTCGTTCCTTCGGTAATCAGAGCGGTGTTCGACAAATTTATCTTTCAATCGACTGACTGTACCGCTCACGGGCATTTCCACGTCGACTTCGTCTGGTTTGCCCTTAACGCTCTGAGCAAAGCAAAAAAACACATGGCACTTTCTGATGTTCAAATGTTCGCCAAAGATGATACTTTAAAATGCAATTCATCATGGAGGACAGTTGGAAGAGGTCAGCCTGACTTTTCAGAAGATTTCAGTCACAAAATTATTTTGACAATAAACCGCCGTGCAAGCTACAAACCTTCAAAATATTTCATAAAAGCATTTTTGGAGCAATGCAGCAGACCTTTCAGAAAACAGTTTCACCCTTGCTAAGAATCTGCTGTTTGCAACTGCCACCACAAACGGTTTATGACTATTACCGATAACCTAACATGCTTTGTTTGCGCTTTTAACATCCCGTTCAAAAACTACAATCAAAGCAAAGTAGATATTTTAACAACTAGTGAAAATCAGGGTCATCAGCGGGCGACACATGAGCTTGCACGGCAAAGTCAAGTGCGCTTAAATAGCTGATCTGTGTCAGGAGTTTCATTTTGCGCACATCCACCCAGGGTTCCCGCAAATGTTGACTAGAATTCCCAAAATTTTACCAAAATTCCATATATTTTGCACTAAGTATATTACTTTCAAATACCTTTCAGTACTTTCAACGGCCTTTCAGCAAGCAGCTTAGTGTGCTACATTACACATTTACTGTATAATAACTTAGGGACATAAAACATAGAACAAAACAATCATAAAAGTATAACTAAGTCACACCTCAAGAACCACTGTCTGTAAATTATGTGATAGATTTGCTATTGAATTTGTCTAATGCAATGATCATATTAAACCACGTTTTGATTACGTAAAACCAAAACATACCAAGCACTATCTTTAACAGCACAGTATAACATAAATTTCCCAAAGGTGAAGTACCATTAGCTCTAATTTTCACTCAAGCATGATCAGGGTCTACGTTTGGCACACTTTACTGATGATGGTAACGTACAGGTAATGCTTTTCTAATATGGAAAAAATACGCATCTTTGCTGTAACTGTACACTACTTCGTTTTCCTGGAACTGAGAAATCACAACCTGATTTTCTGATGAGACGGAAACGCGTGACCACAGATTTTCCGAGTTTTATCCCCAAAAATACAATTTCCCTAAAAAATCACTAGACTTCTCAAAGTCCCACATATTCCGCAAAGATTGCTGAAATTCCACATTTCCCCAATTGCCAAGAAGTGGGAAGGCTGCGTCCACCTCAAATGCACCCACACAACATCTCCATCCAACAAAACCCACTCATGTTCATATAATGCGCCTCCTGTGTATAGATCTCACATCATCAATCATGCGCGAACCGAAACTAAGGTAGGAGTCGACTCCGCTTGGCTTAACAAGCCTTCGACAAACAAGCCTTGTCGACATGTCGCTAATAAATTAAAAATACCACACTGTAGGAAATAATATTGGGCGAGAAGTGAAACACCATGCTTAAATTTTTGAAAATCGCCGTAGCACATGCTAATTGTCTCATTCTTCTTTCAAAGAATAGGTTAATGCTGCAATATAAAAAAGTCGTACAACGCTACCTTTTGACTTTATACTCAGCACTACAGGTGCGAATACAGCAAATAATCTGCAAACAGATGGTAAACTGAAGCTTTAGCAACTTTTCGTTGAAGAGTTTTAAAACCACTCGCAGCACCAAGAAACTATGATGTTCTATGCGACATCTTTACCTTCCCATTGCGTTAAACCGTATCGCTCAAGTCGGTTACCTTATGACATCATAGCGCACGCCTTTGATGTTTGCATATGAAAGCGCATCAAAGCAGTTACGGCAACCTCCTTCGCAAAATACCAGAGAGAGCTCTCTTGTTTTCACGAACAACTCAATTCAATCCACCACATACAAAAACTCCAAACCCAGTATCGCCAATCAACTTCTTTTTCTGCCACACATTTTTTCGTAGCTTCACCTCGTCGGAAATCTCGTCTTTTTCAATAATGACTACGTTGTTGCTCCTGGTCACGCGATAGCCGTCAAGCAAGTTGTCCTCAACCAGGGGAGATTTTAAGGGCGCTTGGTGGCCCATCGTCAGCTTCTTGGTGCTCTCCTGCCTCACGAAGATGTTGTCTGAAACCTGCGGAATGCAGGATCGACTTTTAATTGTAAGACTGACAGCTGATAAACACACAACAATATTTTATCTTGTTCCTGATTAAAAACAGCAGCAAAGTACCGCGTGGTCCAAAAACACGGTCACGCAGGGGACTCTTTCCAAACTTGCTCAAAGAAGACCTCAGGATACCGTATGTTCGTGTCGTACCTCAAATGGTTTCGACTTAGCGATGTCGACAATTTCGGAAATTCAGGGACGCGTCACTTCATAGAAGGCACAGACCAGTCCCCGAGGGAACGGTTTTGCCATTACGTCGCGACGAAATTTAATCAGCAGGGTTCGGTTGGTTGTTTTGAAAACTGAGCCAAGAAACCAAGGATATTTTATACACCGAAAAGAAATCTGGAACTGAACCTTGTTTCGTTCATTTTTTCAACAAATCGTATGTGTTACAAGGTTAAGTCAAGCTTGCTGTGGAGAAGACACGGTATACTAAATTACAGCGGAGTTATTTTTTAAAACACTGAGATACAGAGACAGACAAGAGTCATTTGGCCGTTTGAACCTCTTCCCCAATCCACCAGCAGAAAAGTGCATTTAACCCTGTGGTACGCAGGTCTCTGACAGCAAGTGCATGACTAACTTCCAGGTGCCTACGTGGATATTGCAAAATGGTGCTCTTAACTTCACCAAGCTTGTGGTATTT
>Ga0210059_1007367_pt1 | contig 17486 bp, 9 predicted proteins | sample Ectturendosymbi2_FD_188042 | JGI IMG/M metagenome (GOLD analysis project Ga0210059, IMG submission 188042) | Ecteinascidia turbinata endosymbiont from Florida, USA - Sample 2 (SPAdes) (version 2) | ecosystem: Host-associated > Tunicates > Ascidians > Unclassified | place: Key West, Florida...
AACCAGACATCATTCAAGAATTCCTCGTTATTGTCGATCTTTTCCGAAAACCACTGGCACATCGCTACCCTCTTTTCCATATCAGTCTCGGTCAGTTGGTGCTTTACCTGGATCCGGTATGGATAAAATTGTAGATCCTTAACCAGCATGCGCCTTACAGAAGACACAGAAATGCCAAGTTCTTGGCTCCTTCGTCGCAGAGATTTGCTCGGACTCCGACCGATTGACTCTTGAACCCTAGTGACATTGTCGGGAGTTCGAATCGTTATTGGAGGCCCAGAGGGCGATGAGCCTGTTACCCTACGATCTCCACAAGTGCCATGAGTTTCACACTCCTTGACCAACTTGAAAATCTGACTCCTGTTTGGAAATTTGTTGAAGCTGAACTTCCTTCTGAACCTTGCTTGAACAATCTGGAAAGACTTCGTTTCGTAATATGTCTTTACACAAAAGATCTTCTGCTCCATCGACCAAGGCATCGTTAGACTATTTTTTGTTTAATATATAGAAAGGTTAACTATTTCCCTATGACAATCTGGAAAGAGAAAAATGAATAAGGTCATCGATAAAGGTTTTAGAAGCTGCCACTTCGTTTCAACAATTGTGAAACACCCTGTATTTAGCTATCTTTGCGCAGAGATAGCTATCTCTGCACGCATTTATCTATCTCTGCACATGTATAGCTAAATCTGCATGCATATACAGTATAGTGCTGAAGCGTGTTGGAGGAAAACATGGTATACTGTCTGAAGAAGAGCTGAAACGTGTTGGAAGAAAACATGGTATCCTGTCTGAAGAAAAACTTGGTGTTTGTTTCAGTAATCCAGACAAAAGCTAGGCTACTGCAAGGCATGAATTCCCTGGCATCATATGAAGCTAGGTGGTTTCAAGTCTAAATTATACTGATCTGATAATAACATTGGTTGGCGCAGACGATGGGCAACAGTAAACTTGTGGTGGTGGTCTCAGTGTTAGTGCCATTTTTTGCTTAGTTTCAAAGAGGATCTCGTCAAGTCTGACCATACCAACTGTCCTCACCAGGCGCAGGTCACTGCCTCTCAGCACCTTCAGGTGCACTAAAAGAATGCTCTAGCAGAAAGAGCGCGTTGAAAGCGAAGTGCTCGCTTGGAGATGAGCACCGTTTTGTAAAGAGAATAACGCTGTCATAGAAAAAGTGCATCGAAAGGAACTGCTCGGTTAGGGGTTCTTGTCCGAAAATAACGTTGGCAACACACATCAATTTAGTAGCATTATCACAGTAAACCCTACTGCTCGAAGAATCAAAGAAACGAAGGATGCATACAGTAGCCTAGCTTTGGCCAGCATCACTGAAGGAGAAGACTAAATTTTTCTTTAAAGAGGACGCATTGCACCTTATGTTTGCAGCTTGAGTTGCTTTAAATCTTGCACCTTGACTTCGCATTTCAGTGCAGGAATGCTGGTTATGTTAAGTAATAAGTAGGCTAGGTATTGCAGCTTATTACATATAGGAACGTATGCATCTAAATGCGCACAGAGATAGCTAAATATGCGCTAAATTCGCGCAGAGATAGTTAAATATGCGCAGAGATAGCAGTTTTTGTGCTAAATCTCTCAGATATAATATTTTTATAAACGGCGCCTCATACTACATATATAATGGTGTTATTCTTCGCGCATATCCCGTTCGTGGTGAATCACACAATCAACGCAACACCACCGGAGAGGTTGCAACAGTATCATTTAAGCTTGACTACAGTAATGCTGAAACTTGTCTCTTGAAATTTTGGGCTTTTCATTGTCATATAAAATAACCAATAAGTCTTTACGTTCTGTTGGACAAAACTTTCACTATCGCAGCCAGATGTTCCAAAGCGAAAACCAACTGATTTTTCCTTGCATTCATCAAAAACAAGGTCCCAATCAAACTTTGGTTTTAGGAATAGTTATACATATTTAGGGATTCATACGTCACTGTCTGGCCGGGAAGTGACCATGTATTACGGTCGGGTACCGCTTCGCTTCTTGCTTGTTCAGTAAACCATAACTGGCAACGTACGGCCTGCGAGTTGCAGGTGCTGGCCCCTTGTTATATCACGTGCGATCTGCAAGTCATCGAAAAATTGTAGTCAGCAAAGTTAGTAGTAATGAAATGTTTTACCGGCTAAAAAGTAATACTTCTGTGGTAATGTGTTTTGACATTTACCGATTGCAAATCTATGATCTTTTGCTTCTTCAGCTGAAATATGATGTCTTGCGAAACCAACGTTATGGTCACTTTATTTATATATAAAGAGGTACAAGATAGTAAAGTAACTAGTTTGTTTTACGTCGGCAGTCGTAGAAATTGTTTCTTGCGTTTGGTATTGTGGTTGACTATGGTTCGTTTGGGTGGATTGAATGGGTCTGGTCTTTCAGCGCGCTTATTTTATACCTACCTGATTATACTGTCAAAGCAAACCATGCCCAAAGTTAAAACACACAGTGCGTGCAACTGGATGTACTTTTCACACCAACCCAAATGCCTTTAGCGCAGAAACCTACCTTGGTCTTTGCAAAATTTCTGAAAACGAATCGTTAATCTTTAGTTGTAACGTTGTTGGTACTCGTGATATGCCTCTGCAGCAGAAATGAGCTATTTCCTTATGCCGAAATAAAACAATAGACCAAAGTATAGCTGTTTGTTACCTAATTTATGGGTGGACTTTTTGGATGTTTGTGGTATGAAAAAGTCACATGCGCCTTGATCAGGGGAACACCACGATTCTTCACACAGTCGAGGAGCTCATTTCAAAGAAGATGGAGCAAGATTGTGGTGGCTTAAAAATAGAGATGGAAATAATCACTTCATCTTAACGCAGAATCAATCAAGGTTTGGCTGTGTGTAGAGACTCTACAACATGTGGTAACCTTTCCTTAGATGATTTTGTGTATTTAGACTGTTAGGATGACGACTACAACCTTTTTTTCTTTGGTTGAATGAAGAATTCAAAGTGTTTTCTTAATTGCAGTCTTTCAACGTACAAAATTTTTTAGATGTAAGTTTAACATATTTCAGTTTGTTCGATAAGAACGCCAATCTGAAATTGCATTTGGATAGAATTTTGTTGTAGGTCACGAGCAAACTGCTCTAATCGTAAATGAAAAAATAATTATTTAACATTTAGGTAAAGCACGTCTTGCCAAACTTTGCATTTGCACTAAATGATTGCAGTAAGTCACCAAATCTGCCGCCATCATAAGCTGTTTTATAATGTTTTCTTGAATTGAAGAATTTGTTGTCACAGTGCGCGCGTGACACTCGAGGCATATGGCATTGCATGAGCTTTTAATTTACTACAAGCAAGCCAAGTTTTTATGCACATTACATCTTTTCGCCATAAACAAATGCAGGCGTTTTGCAACATATTGACCTGATAGGATCAAAAAACTGAATGAAAATGTAGTTTAGACCTTCACATAAAACTCCGCACGCATATGGGTGACATCCTTTTTATAAAAAAAGTACCTAAGTGTTTTATGGTGGGTGGACTGTTTGTCCAGCGCAGAGGTGCACAACCTTTTCGCTATTGCCGGCCGCATATAGATTTATTTTATGAATTACGGCCGCTAGTGAGTTCAATTTATTTCTTTTGCATTGCTTGCGTTCTGCTTCCACACACTGAGGCTAGCCTGCTTTCACACGTAAATGTGGCAGTCTTTCTGCTAAGTATCCTACTGCAGTAGACAAAGAGTTTGCATTAATCCACGGCTGCCGTAACTTATATTTTAATTATTCGTGCACGGCCGCATAAATTTTTATCAAAGGCTGCATGCTGCTGTACGGTCGCAGGTTGTGCACTTCTGGTCTAGCGCAATGGGCAAAGAACTGGATAGTTTACAGCAACATATTTGCTACATTGTAGTTATAAACTAAAAACAAGGCTCTGGTAAGTAACAAACGTTAATCGTGAAAACAGTAATAGACATGACATTAAATTTTAACAAAAAAATAATTTGTACGTGGCTTAGGCTCTAGAGCAGTTATGTCTAACCCGCGGGCCGCATGCGGCACAGTCGAGGGCTTTGCGTGGTACAGTTTAGGTTTTGGCTGTAGTAAAAGTATCCCACATACTGACAACCTGTCCTTGTTGTGATAATCTTGAATTTGACATTTTTGATGCAGGTGGTCCTCAGAACCACTTTATCACGTCTGTTACCATTGCAGTTAGGTTTGCACACTTTCAGTATATTACTTTAAGCTAAATTTAGTTTGCTAAGGTTAAAGTAAGCCATTCAATGTGCGGCCCTCTATAATATGTCTTTCAATGTGCGGCCCTGGTTAAGATAGTGACATACTTTTTGGCCCAGTAAGTCATTTGGGTTGGACATAGCTGCTCTAGAGCACAAGTAAGAAATATTGTGACGGAAGACGAAGGACTAGATGTTGTGTCGAAGGCATTGATTTTGGTACCTTTAACATCTGAGGAGCCTGGAAAAGATGATTTTGAGAACACGAAAAACTTCGGCATAACTATGGCCCATGGCCAAGTATAACTGTGGATGAAAATAACCCCAGACATAAATAAGCACAAGCTTAAGGAAGTAATCCAGGGCAGGTCACACGATTTGCTCAGACCTCAAACTCAACAAATCTACTTTCATAAGCTTGTTTTCTTTCCAGTGTTAGTTAACATGTTAATTCTGCAAAGTATTGCACTTCTTTGTTAATGATCTTTAACTGTCAATCAAGTCTTGGCGGAATCGTTTTTTAGTATCGGTACTGATTTTTGCTATTACCCGCAGAATTTTGTGCGTTCAGTCACAAGGTGGTTTGCGTGTCAATTGGTTTGCGAACACGGAAGCAAACCGAGGAGAACGATGGTGCCAGTGGATGATACAAAGCAATTCTTCCGATCCGTCAATATTTTGTTTAAAAAGTCAAATCTTCGTTGACACGGTTAGCTTCTGAATTGCAAAAGAGACTGCAAGCAATTTGCCATTTTGGTTAAACCAAAGTAGCAGTTTAACGTAAATACATCAGCTTTTCTGTTGGCCTGTCTGTGCAGTTGGCGGATTTGTTGACTCCTATATGATATCTTAGGGCAATTTTCTGTATACGTTCTTTCATTTATTCGCAGTAGGAGCACTAGACCGGGAGCCCAGAGGGTTCAAGTTAGCTGGAAAGGTAACCAATTTCTAATGGTACCACGTCATGTGGTATTGCTTCCTGTTCAAGGAACTGGTGGTCTGCAGTGTCACAGCTGGTGGGTGTTGTCATGGGGTTCTTAACGGTACCCCCAAAAGTGATCTAGATCAGCTGGAAAGGTAACCACTTGAAACCTGTTAAAAATGTCCAGCATAACCCCAGGAACCATAAATGCTCAATGCCAAAGATTTTAAGTGGTGGGACATCCCCGCCAGACGCCCCCCAAATGGCCACACCGAAGTTGAGCTAGATCAGCTCGGAAGCCCACCACTAGCAAGCTGTTGCAAAGTGTCCAGCATAACACCAGGAACCAGGGTTGCGGAATGCTTCTGAGAGTTTATGTCACCGAATATGTCACCATGGCGAGGTTTGGAAGACTTGAAACCCCCCAAGTTTTAACCCCTCTAAAATATAAATGGAAGCACTAGAAAGCAGTCACTTTTTCCGCCGACCTGGTTTCTGTTCAGTCGTTCATTTTTAAAAACTGTTTCTGAAATTGTTTTACAGCGATATCATCGCGGTTTGCAGAAAGAATATCACACTTTCCTCTTTGACCCGGTGTCAAGCGAAATTTGTGACCTATTATTGTTCGTCAGTTATTTTGCTTCTCAGAGTAAAGAAATAAGGTTTGGCGATTACTTTTTTGATGTGTGTTGTGCAAATTAAAGCTTTTTGGTTAGATATCAGATACCCACAACAAGCTATAGTACGGAAATAACATAACCTCTGAAAAATTTTGGACTTAGTCTTACACCTCAATTGTTTTTCTTTTACTAACCGCAAACGTACACAAGTGGTTCCCAAACTGGGGGTAAATTACCCCCAGGGGTAACATGCGATTCTTTGGGGGGTAACGCAGAACCAAAACCATATTGCTGTTCTGTATTACGAGCGATTACTGCAAAATAAATTTTCGACAAGAAATGCAAAAAAAATTTTTTGAGGGTGATATAAGACATAACTGCTACCTTGATTTGGATAACGGTTCAAAAAAGTTTGGGAACCACCGCCTTACACAATTACCTAAACACCATACCCCAAGCCCTAATCATCAGTTTTCTCAACTTACTTGATATGTAGAATATTACTCTATGCATGCGCACATGGCGTGAAATCAGAAATTTCGCAAGTCAGAAATTTCGCTTGACACCGGAATTACATTGCCTGGCAATTTTTATTCAGTTGTGATGTAATAAACGCATTTGAACGCAAAGCCTCAGCATTCATTGTTTGGAGTGTTCAATTCAACGTCAAGTTTCTTACATGCCTAGCTATGGGCGTACAAAACTGCGACTTGTACTTTATCACTGTAATCAGTTCAGGGTTGTTTTGCGCAAAGTTTGTCATAGGTAGCGTAGATAGTCTTCTCGTATTTTGCATTGCATAAAAGTAAGATATGTTTAATGCTTATGACTAACGTTTTAACATTGCACAGCTTTTTTTTTCAGATAGCAAGGTGGGATTAGTTGTGTAACGCGGTTCGTTAAGTTTGTTTAGCGATAATTGTGCATAATGCCACAACTATGGTAGGTCACCGGCCTACCAACTTTTAACCTATCAATTAATTTCCAACTGCAAACATTTGCAAATTTGTCGGACTCAAAAAATTTGCGTTTGATCAACCAATATTTGTAATTGAAGTCTGCAAGTTGGACAAAATTATGTGATGCGTTGTAGTTTAGTTTCTAAGTAGGTTTGTTCTTAGGGCTTTCCCCACACTCCTGATTAGACTCACCACAAACAATACATTCTTGTTTCCGTATTCGACATGATTTTCGTTTTGAAAAGCAATACTGAGTAGATCAAACAATGGATTCTGCGCAGTTTAAAATTTCTGTGTTTTGTTTTAAAATTTGAAACTTAATTTTCAGGAAACGAGCAATTTTTTGCATCATAAAATTAATAAAACATCTTAAAACTACCTACATATTGTTTCTTCAAAAGCCCTGTATTTTTCTGCATTTTCGGTAACGTTCTGCAAAAGCACATAACAATAGAAGATCATTTTCCCACTATACTTGATCTACTCAAGCCAAGTTTCAAAGTTCTGTAAGGTGTATAGACCATTTCGGGTATCATACAACTTGTCACAGAATTTATTTAAAGTACCTAATTTAGAGTTCTTTTTTTGTTAGTGCCTCACCTCAATGAAAACTTATTCGATACCCAGGTGTCAGAAATCGGCTATGTTTATTTTGACAAAACTGGGCTTTTCTTCGATTATGACGAAAATGCGCGAAATGACAGAAGAAACCAAGTTGATCCCAACAAGAAGTGGTTTCGTTGGCAGAAAGCTGATGCCGGACAACGGCTATTCGGAGATATTGAAGATCAATGTGTTTTAGGTACGCTTATGCCATCACTACACTTGTTCACTAGCAACATGCTTTCGGATCTCTAATTCTTTTTTACTACTATTTCATCAGACGCGCATTTTTACAATATTCTTTACCACCTTGACGTGTAATGCAGTTCGAATATAAAATTAAACTTGGCTGCTTGAACCGCATATATAAATCTGCCCTCCATGTTAGAGAAATCGCTATGAAGAATTTCTTCACCCTCTGCAGCACTTGGCAGCTTGCTTGTCAAAACCTTCAATTAATGAATTGAAAAGATGAGTTGTGAGTTTTATTTCATTCTTCGCCAGGAGCCAGGACCGAGAGATTGGCGGTAGTAACGAAAGCAATAAAAGATATCACATGCGAAACTGTAGCGGGATGTCTATTATAAAAGATTAGTTCGTGTTGATAAACAATCAAGTCAGGCATGCTGGATATAATTGCCTTGTGTAACAGATACAGTTACTTTTCTGTAAAATATCTGCATTGCTGTCAGTACCGGATTAAGATGGCGCGGGCCTGTAGCATGTAAGAGCGCGGTGGCATAAGTTGAGAACACACTTGCACAACTGAAAACTGTTAAATTATAAATTCTGTAGGAATCCATGTGAATGCCATTAAGTATACTGAAATTCGTAAGTACAGGCCTACGAAAAACCTGGTCTTAAACACTATACAGCAACTGGTGGACATTATGGGCTACATGTCTTTTTTACCGTTTAAATGTACCTTTTCACTAAGTACATTACTGTACAGCTCAAGCACAATATAAAGGCAGTAATTATTGCAGGGGTCTCAAAGACGCGGCCCGCATGTGACCCGCGAAGGCGATTCATGTGCACGCGATGCTTTTAGGGAAATTTCAAACAATCGCATTTACGATGTTGAGTTTATTCACGGGTGTTTAAAAGTGCTCGGCAAGCGAGTGAACAAGTTCCTTTCAAACGAACGCACCTTTCGCAGGAAATAAGGTGTTAAAACTGTTTCTAGAAAGGTTCATGTCCCGAAATTGTAATTTTATTTTGCATCTAGCACCTAAACATGTTTTTGAAAATTTCGAAGGGGGAAATTGTTCGGTTGCGCCTACCGTAGTTGCAGGCCTTCGTCAGCGTCACAATGCGGCCCTCGGGTTATTTTACAAGTCCTCATTTGGCCCTCGGAACAATTTATGAGTTTGAGACCCTGGATTAATGTTTCCAGATTCATCAACAAATTTGATCATTGGTATATCTAAACAGTGTAGTCTCGGTATGTGTTGAAGACGATTGTCAAAAGCAGCAAACCTACTGCTTAAGATTGTATTTTCTAGATTTTTTCCATAGCGAATTCGTTTAAGATACTGGTAGTGTCTATTTCACATAGAATCAGGCTATTCAGCTTGTTTTTTCTTTGTTTATTATACCATGTTAAGTTTGCAAAATGACCGTTCTTCTCCACTGCAGTTGGTTACTGTGAGAGACAAATAAGTGCACAAATCATTTCCTAAATTTGTGAAAAGAAACTCCAAGCAAACTACTCAAAGGCCAGTGAATAGATGCCAAATCCAGGGCTATCAATGAGTTTTTCAAAAATTATATATTTATAATCAGATGTGGATATTTAAGGAGGCGGTCGCCCGAGGCCCCCCTTATCAGCGATGCCGTGAGAGCTCTCCTTCTGAGAGTTTCACACATAGTTTCTGCATTGTTTTATTAAAAAGGTTGTTAATCGCTCCAGAGTCACATTTGATAAACTCTGAAACAAGTCGTATCTTTGTCAAAATAAAGCTAAATTAATGGACAAATGTGCCAAAATGGGTCCCTCAACAATTTTATTGTGTAAACCAGGGGCTCCAAACTACGGCCCACGGGCCAGATGCGACCCGAGGAGTCATTTCATCCGGCCCGCGAAGCCATTTTTCCAATGATGAAAAATAATCACAGTACTTACGAAAAAATTTTGATTTGGTAGAATATAACATATCCCGCAACAATCTCATTGCGTAAGACGTCCGGCCCTCCACATGTTCTGTGTTACCTTATGTGGCGCTCGGACAAAAACGTTTGGAGACCCCTGGTGTAGACAAAGAACAACTTAAAATCAAATGAGTTCAAACAATTTACAATGTGAAATGCACTTTCACGCAAAAGCAAACTCCCAGACAAACTAAAAAATTTAACTTTCAGCAAAGAAAATTTCTGTTTATCATGTGTAAAATATAGCGCCCCGTTTCTGAGAGTTTACCTCGAGCACCTAAATTCTAATATCCACGCTTGTATATAATAAAGAACAAATTTAAGGCAAAGGACCATGGGGCCCGTAGCAATTGCTACATTCGCTACTATTGTTAATCCGGCACTGATTGCTGTACTCCTAGTGGCTTGCTTTTAGAAACTTTATAAATTGCATTTGGACCTTTACGAAATATCGATATTCTGCTGAGATCACTGCACCCTGCTATTTTTTAATAATTTAGTCCAAATTTTCTAGTGGACTGTACTCACAAGGTAGCTGTTGTGTAGAAGGCAGGGATTTATATCGCATTCTAAATATACAAACATTCGAAACGAGTTGTGTTGCTTATCGATTCAACCGACCTTACAGCACTTCGAAAATCATTACATTGTCTGCATACGATAAAGCAGCTGCTTTTTCATAATTTGTTCTCACCGCAAACGTTTAACTTGAAACCTGAAGATGGAGGACATGTTGTGAAATATTGCTTATGTGTTCAAACGGGCTACAATTTTATAGGCTTTGTGTTATTTATCTTCAATGAAGCTAAATACATCAAAATCTGCTAAAACTCAAGAGTTTTTGTAAAATGCATATTCAAAGCTAACTGGTAAAATAAGGTACTCGACGCAAAACAGTGGCAAATAAATGTCTAAGAAGTTGTCTGTGTATTGAGATTAACATAAGCAAAAAGAAATAAATCATTTTATACGAGTAAAATTTATTGAAGTGGCTGGGTATAATTAGATATATTGTTTTGTTCTGCACGTGTGAAAGTGAGTTTAGAGAAGTGACTTCCGTCTGATTTCCACATCTAAGTTTTCTCAGTAAATCTCAGAAATTCAGATGTTTTCACAACAAACAAAAACTTTGATTTCGCTGAACATATTACAAAGTCAGCCAAGAAGATCAGTAAAAAATTATAACTTTTAGCTCAGCTATTGTACAGTGTTGGAAACCACGCCAACGTTTCAGTCTACTTTACGGCCGATCTTTATCAGGGCAATGACGAGTATGGGCGAAGTTACTGTACACTGTGCAGTGAAAAAGAAGGAAAATGCAATTGGTATCAAGTAATGGTAAGAAGTCAAAACAAGACCATTCCTCAAAAGTCTATAGAAAACCTAGAGACTTTATTTGTAGCTTTATTTTGATGACACGCAACTGCCCTCCTAATCGTATATAAAACAGAACGTAAATTCGTAGAAGTTGGATCGCAACGTTATTGACCCACTCAGATTTTTAAGTTTTGCCGCTAACCGCTTTCAGTAAAATCGCCTTTGCATCGTTATCGACTGCCTGTTCTGTGCGATGCTTAGCATGTACCTATAAATCACACCAGTTCTACGTGTTGTTTCGTAGTAAAAGAAAAAAAACAAAAATTTGATAAACTTGGAAGTTGAATTCTGGCTATTCCGTTCCTCATTTCTCTGAGAAATGTTCGCTTTTTTCTAGAAAAGATTCTACGCATGGCTTTGCTGCAACATGATTCTTAATATTAGCAACACTTTTAAAGTCATAAAAGCTCGCGGTTGCGGCAAACGTGACAGTCGTGACGAGACAGTCGTTTCGAGAAAAAAACCGGTGCTTTGTCTTCCAGTTAATCCTGTTTGTGCTGCCGAAGTAAAACTGAAAAAATGCTCTCGGCACTCCACGGCTTTAGCCTAAGTCCCCCGAATTCGAGGGACTCCAAAATTTTGGGAGTAAGGACAATTTCCAGCGTTTCTGTAAGCAATTACGTACTTGTAGTTTTGTTTTGGTTCAACGCACGATTTTTTGCTATGCCGTTAACAAAAAATCTCTATAGATTAGATTGAGTGCGGAGGATTGAAGTGAATGACGATGCGCATTCTCTTTTTATGGCGTTGAGAATTGGTTATTGTTACGTATAATGCGTGGAACAAAACGCCTGAATTTATTACACGAGGCCAGTGAGGTACTCAATAAATATGTAATGTGAGTGTAGTCAGATAACTTCACCGCTGCATTTTCGTTAGCATCATTGTGACCGCTTTTGTTCCAGATATCGAGGGCATTCAGAATAAAGTAATATGTTTATGTTTTGGAACAACTTCTTCAGTGCATGTAACGAGCACGTGTAGTGCTAATTTGTATGACATCAATCGTCGCAAACCTTCCAGAAGGGCCCCCAATTTAAAATAGCCTAGGGCCCCGAAATTGAAAATTCGCCTCTGAGTTGGGTCAACGACAATTTGTAATTGAGCTGAATGCAATTAATTGCACATATCTAATTGTTATGGAAGCTTTTTTTGTGTGTAGTTGCTATTGCGATCTGCTTAAGTTTCCACCTTATTACTATTACATTTTGCTTTCAACATCTTCACAGAGCTCTGACAAATGCATGAAAAAACAATGAAACACTTGCATTGCAGCTTGCGGCAAAATGACCCGGATGTGTTGTACGTGTGATGTGGATAATGTTTAAGTCAGAGTAAGACAATTACAATTTGCGATTGAGCTGAATGCAATTAATTATACATTTTCATGTAATTGTAACTGGGAGATTTTTCGTGTAATTGTAATGGTAGTGAAAACTTTGAAGAACCAATTGTTTTTAAACTGAAATCATGCAATTTGTCCAACCCGTGCTGTAGATTTATTACAAAAAAGTCAGCAAGAAAACTACCTCAAAACAGCTGACTGGAAAAGAGCCAGGAAACTAGCGAAGGCAACTCAAATTCGTGTCTACGTTGTAAACGATTTGCAATCTCCTGTGCTTCAAATCAATCATCGTCGCGGGCACCCGCGCAGTCACAAGCAGAAAGTAAAGCTGAGTAATAAACAAAACATTCACGATCTGATAAAGCTGTATCTGGTGGAAATAACCGGCTAGCACCACACTATCTGTCTCTTTCGGTATCACGGCAAATCCTGCCCTCGATGTACTATGATATTTTCCACTGTGTTCTGTGGCCGGCAGCTTCCCATAGTTTTCCAGGATTTGTATACGAACGTTTAATTTTCGTATATGGAACCATTTTTGTCGTAGTCAAATTAATAGGATCACCTGTCAAAAATGATATCCTACTTTTTCATTCAAAATTGTTTTAAGTGTGATTATGACCATTAGAATGTTTTGAGTGTGATTATGACCACTACAGTACAGAGCACTGTTCCGTTTGGCAACGCACGAATAACTTTTGTGACATAAGAACGTGCTGTTTGTAAATTAAATGTCTGATTGCAGTAGCTAACTTGGGAGTTATTCTAGTTTTCCGTGAGTTGTGCTGTGGAGTGATTTGCATACTGCACGGGTCTCTCTCACTGATGCTGCCATGTGCATGAATTTATCTTTGTTCAACGTTAGTCAGTGTGGTTTTCAATTGTGCAAACACAAGTGCATTACATATGCATGACTGGAAAGTTTCGGAAGGGGGTTGTTAGGTTGAATTGGTTTGCAAAATGGTCACTGCATTCACTGCATGAAAAGGGTTGAAAACCATTGACTTAGAGCAAGATCTTCAAGTTTTCCTTCGCGTATAACATGGCCCAAAAATTTAAGCTGTCTTTAATCTACATAACAAAGCGGTTTACGCCTTTGCCCCATTCTTTGAAAGACTGCCATAATAGTTTGGAGTGCTGTCCATGGAATGCGTAGAATTCCACGGTAGAACCACATTTCTGCTGCTTCTACGTTTTTCCTGCTCTTTGTTGTAAGTGTCCAGGTTTCACAGACATACATGAGTATCGACCACACGAAACATTTCAGAAGTCTTGTTTTCAAGTTATAGAAAGCTTGTGGTTTATGAAAATGCTTTATATGCTGTTGAATCTTGCTTTCGACAGATTTATGCAACATTTTTTTCCTCACCTACCATCTGGGAGTGATTCAGGAACTTAAATAATTACAGTGTTGAACTTGTTCAATCTTAATATTGTTTGCTGTGATGGAAATTGATGGTTTATCTGGTGACTGCTTTGACATGACCATGACTTTTGTCTTGTATTCAGTTTGAGACCAAACTTTTCAGTTAACAATTGAACAACATTCAGAAAGCTATTTGCAGACCAGTCTCTGAACATGCAAGGACAACTATACCTTCTGCTAACCGATGGAAAAGCCAAGCTTGTTCTAATCTAAACCACTGTGCCGTTGCTTTGCCACCATGCGGCTACTGTACCACTGTGCCATTCAGTCATTTGAAATGACCAGGCTTGTTCTAGACAACATACAGCTAGTTAAACGTTCTCGTATGAATTTAAATCAACAACCGCAATTTGAAGAGGAAATTTGTTACATATTCTCGAAACTTCTATTTTTGAGTTTTGCAGTTTTGTTAAAGAGTGCACAGAAAAACTTTGCTCTTGACAAAGCAGATTTTTTAATTTTATTTGCGTATTTGGCTCAAACTAACGGTCCATATGGCGGAGATCAGTAAAAGAACACAATAATAATGCAAACAGGAAGTATACAAATGGCTAACTCTTCCTAAACTTTTTTAATCATGCGCACACGTAGTGTCTGAGCTTTAAGGCAATAGTTCGTTTTTCTGTTTTTCAATAAATGTTTGTGATTTAACAGACGCTTCAGGCTATCCAGAATTTCTCAATGATGGTACCGCAGTTGTCGGTCTACGTGGAGCGACAAGAGGCCGAAGAAAAACACATTACTTTGTATCGTCGAGTAAGTACCCTGTGTTTTTACGAATACACAGGAAGTAGCCTGTATCCTGCAGTCAGAGATCGGAATGCTAGAACCGTTTCGATAGCTTGATAAAAACGTTGTTAAAAACAGGGGTGTAGTGCTGAAAAAAGAGGTGTGGTACGCCGTACCCATAAAAAAGGGGAAAACTGAATCAAATAAATCGAATAAATTGAGCATTCACCTACAAGAACTTCCCCACTGGATCTTCCTGTTTCACTGTAGTGCTACGGTGCTATACACGAGATAACTTGTCATTTATTCATTTATGATGCTCCAGGCGCTACACGTAGAAGTTGAAATGAAAACTCTAAATCTTCAAGTAACGCTACTAGTGTAAAAAGGTGTGGGAACGCCGTTCCCACGTGTTCTCACCCCACTACACCCCTGGTTAGAAATAGTCGACAGCCAAATGCATTCCAGAAGTTGATAAAACAGCAAACACACTATGACGTATTTGCGCTTGTGACCGTGGTACTGTGAGGCACTATCGAAAACTTGAAGGTGAAACTTGAAACATGTTTTTTCACTTACTTGCTGAAATACTGGGCGTGCTTTGTTAGAAACAAAGCCATAGACAGCACACAAGCCTCTTTTTCCACGTGCCCACACAACATGTGTCTTCAATAACAAGAAGGTTCCGCTCGAACGCATCTGCTGGAGAGTTCTGCAGTTGAGTTGAGTTGATTTTGTTTGGCGATAATTAATATTCAGCTAGAAAAAACACAAATTAGTGAAAGGACGCCTGGGCATTGAAGAAACCGGAAGGTTGTCGAGTCGATGCCCCTCAACAGTTAAATTAGTTTTGTTACTGTCCAGTTTCAACTCGTGGTGGTGCATATATGTGGAAAGGAGCTGCTAGATGATCAACACAGTTGCGCAGGTGGTGCTGGGTCGCAACCGGTCTCTCTCGGTGGATGGGTTGCTCAGATCCGCAAGGATCTGGGCGTGGCAGAGAAAGTATAAACCCAGCTAAAATGAAACTCTTCCCGGGTTGTCATAACCCTTTCGCATCTAGCAAGCTCTACAAATTGTTCGCAGTGTTTTTTAGCATTGGGATGATGGTTGATTTGGTACTCTTGGGATCCAATCTGTAGAGATGTTGCCTTCGAATTTCTTTGTTCGCCAGAAGTAATATGTGGGAATACTGGGAAAGGCGTGCTGTTCCTGCAAAACAAAAGAACACCAGCAGCAAAGAGAAAACCAAATCACAAAAATACACAAAAAAAGAACACCAAATCATAAATACACAAACAAACAAAACGGTCAAAACCTAGGTAAGCAGACACAACCTAGTTGTGTTAACAATGGGAGTATGTACAGTAGGGTTAAAACTATGGAATAAAGATGGCTATGGGAGGAGGGAATATGTTCAAAGGGAAATGTGCAATTTGAAAATGGAGTGGGCTATAGGTAAGATGAAATGGTATACAGTTGACATAAAGAACTCAATGTTTCAGCACCACACTATCTGTCATCATAGGCAGAGATGAGTACATCTCTACTGTTTTTTAAATGTGAGCTGGGAGCTGTCATGAAGAGAGGGATCAATCTTGTCCCAGATATTAGGGCCTAGATGCCTCAAAGACCTTTTTCCGCATTTGGTGTAGGCCAGTAGATCTGAATTCCGTCTTCTGCTCTTAATATGACAAATACGCTTTAAACTAAAAAGAAACGGTAACGGTTACAGTCAGGGACGGATCCCGCCAGCGCGGTTAGGGGGAGGCGATTTCAGTATCATTTGGTGGTAACAGTAGCACAGTCAATAATTTTTTTCGGGAGGGGGCAGTCAATCACGTCGTCAGTCACTGACGTCTTGTAACAGCTGAAAACTGATACAAAGCACTACTATAATTCTTAGCAAGTTTGTTTCGGGGGGGGATGGCCTCTGCGGCCTCATTCTGGCTGCGCCCCTGTGCTACTGTAGGAGATATGAAGTATACTTCACAACATTGCTATGTCAAAACAATAGACGACAAAATGGCCTTATATCGCGAATGTTGTTTTCCGAATTGAACAAAATTATGGTGAATAAAGTTACTTTCGTAGGATTTTAGGTTTTCGGTGGGACGATTGGGTTAATCGCCAACCCCCTGGACCCGCCCCTGGTTGCAGTGTCGAGCTGGCAATTGTGATGCATCTCAGCTAGCTTATCAATTCGTCACTGAATGAGCGTGAAGATGTTACGCATAAAATCATGATGTTAGCTTGAAACTGAAACATATTTCCATCCTAAGAGAAAGCACAAATTTAGAGCAAAAAGTGTTGTGGTCTCATATCCTATCCAGAATTTTCGCACAGGTCAGGGAAATCGTAAACATCTGCAAACACGATATACAGTGCGTGGGGATTGTGATTTTTTAATTCTATAAAGTTACTTTCAATTTTACGTATACTTCGTTGTTTCGCTGTGTGAAGGTTTCTTTTTTCAAACTTAATGCTGTTTGTTGCAACTAGTGGTAATATATAAGATAAAAAGTATAAAATTTATGTTGAGATTTGCTATCGTTGATTCTTCAAATTACCGCTTCAGTGCCAAAAAGTCGTTTTGCAAGAATTTTAAATATTTGCTGAATTTTAGATACAGTATTTAAACGTGAAGCATGTTGAAGAACATGAGGTACATCTCACGTGCAGAAAAATTTATTGAGATTTAAAAACCTTCCAGAGTGATTTGATGATTTCATGGAGTTAAATGAACAAGCCAATTGGAAACCACTTTAAAACACTAGTTTTCAACTCCAATTTTGAGTTATTTTTTCTTTTTGTTTGTCAGGCAACAAGAACGCATGCGTGTTGTTCCTGACAATGCATTTGTTGATGGAAGTCCCGTCGCATGCGGAGAACATTAACCAAGTTTCAGATTAATTAAATTAAGATAACCACGCGAAAATATATTTGTTCTAAAACAGAAGGTAAAAAAACAAAATAAAAACCAACGCCACATTGATCGATGGCGTGCCAAGCCACAACGCTTGCGCATTTTACCTGGACTAGACCAAGTTAGGAATTAGCGCCCTACTCCGCAGTAGTGCTGTAGCAAGTGTTACGTGTTAGCTAACAATAGTGTTAAGAATGTGTCTGTAACACTATGGCTCTG
>Ga0210059_1007368_pt1 | contig 17485 bp, 10 predicted proteins | sample Ectturendosymbi2_FD_188042 | JGI IMG/M metagenome (GOLD analysis project Ga0210059, IMG submission 188042) | Ecteinascidia turbinata endosymbiont from Florida, USA - Sample 2 (SPAdes) (version 2) | ecosystem: Host-associated > Tunicates > Ascidians > Unclassified | place: Key West, Florida...
TGGCCAGCCCAAAAAATTGGGTGAGTCAAAATGTTTAATTTTACGCGAGCAATAGTATATTTTCTGAAATACTTACTCTAAAACACAAAAAGACTAGATATTCTAAAAATTTGGAGGGGCCATGGCCCCACGGCTACGCCTGTCTACGTGCGGTTTATATAACATATATGTATTGTAAATGCTTTATGTAAACACGTATTTGTATAACACTGGGACCATATTGTTTTTTCTATAACATTGGGACCATATTATTTAATTTTTAAAAAACTTGTTGATCAGAAGTTTCAGTTATAGTGAAAGAAACACATTCAGACTGTGCAAATTCAGCAAAATAAGCTTTGCATTTAATATTTCCGTCCCTATCCCTATGCAAGAAATGGTTTATTAAAGGCCATACAAAAAAGCGCCCCAATGGCCGTTTCTCTGTCGGGAACCACCAATAAAAAAACGTATCTGAAAAAATGTAAGGGGGCTTCAGCCCCCTTAGCCCCCCGCCTGGATCCATCTATGCTCTCATCGGAAAAACGGATGCAAATTTAAACAACATATTGTGAAAGGTGCGGAAAATTTCATTGCAATTGTTTCATTCTAGCATTCAACTAAATCCTCGTCAAAAAGGAATGCTAAAATCGAGTAAAGGAGAGACTGAACAGAAGTACAAGTTTTAGTTCGCTTCTGAAGCAGAGTCAAATGGCGTTAACATTTGAATTGCCCACCACAGAGGTCCAGATCTGTTTATACTCACTGCATCGCACTGATTCAGAATCAGTTTCATCATCTTTAAGCAAAAGAGCTGGACAGCGTCAGTGGTGTAGCGCACGGGGCTTGAACCCGCGCTGCATCCCGCTAGAGATACGAATTCGTATGTGATTGTGAAGTAACCACTCGACTACGCCAGCTCCGACTACGGGAAGTAAATTTCGAGCCTATAACCAACGCATGAAGCTTTCCTATCCGAGTCACCCACCATGGCGTGTGACCGTTTCTTTTTTCTCTCAGCCGCGAAAGCGCGAGCACGCCGGCGTTCAACACACAATAGGTAAGCCACCTGGGCTTCCCCTACACTACGTCATGATAAACGAAAACCCGCGAGGCAGCTGTTGGTAGAGCTCGCGTAAAAGGAGTCCAGTGGGCAAATGATTGTACAGTAGAACTCGTCTGATTCGTCAATTCGCTTAATTCATCACTTTTTGTCGGTCCAGGCAGAATTCCTATCTTTTGTGTACATTTCTGTTCGTCTAATTCGCCATTGTCTAATTCGTCAATTTCCTCAATTCGTCACCTCTTTCTATCCCTGAGAAGAGTTTTGTTCGGCTAATACGTCGTTTGCAGTTTGGCTTTTGATGTCTAAGCAGCTAGTACGTGTGGGAATTCAAATAAATTAAGGTTCTTTATCTGAGAATTGTTGCACCTCGCAATTTGTTTGTCGAATTTACACACGAGGTTCGAAGCGCGACCCGACTCCCCATTGAGAGAACGCGGAAAAGTTTATTGAAGATTGAAAAGGTGCTTGATTAAATGGAGAGTCCAGATAGAGCAGAGGAATTAATTGTTGTATTCAACCATAACGTCATAAATTTGTATTTTACTGCAAATAAGAGCACTATAAATGCATACAATTTACTATGATGAAGTATGCGAGCGTCTATGATAGAGTTTTCACCTCTTTGCGTAATTGGTCAATTCGCCTAATTCGTCACTTTTTCGTAATCTCTTTTGCGTAGTGGCAAGCGATACACGGGGAAAGCCTTCAGCAATAGAGCAGCAACAGAGATCACATGCCATTATCACTCTATGCTGCTTACGTCTGCCCGGTATTATATACTTTTCAGCTAGCTTCGATATTTATTTGTGGTGCATTTCTCTTTATCAGGTGATTCCCTTGCATACGCCATAGCACCATTTCTCTGGAGATTTCCGCATGTGATGGTACGTTTACCATTACATCCCCTTGAGTTGACGAATTAGGCAAATTCGGCTGTACCTTCGATGTCCGTAAAGTCGCTACCCCGTGGAATCAAGGTTTGATTTACGCTCGCTATCGGAAACGCTGTCTGAAACACACCGCCTGCAGGAAAAACGTTTCGAAAAGTATAATCCGTTCAACGCTATTTTTCAGCTTCCGAAGAGAGGTGGTAGTTTGTTTGCTACGATACAGCCATAGGCGTAGGCATACATAGGCGGAACGAGGGGGGGTCATGTCCCCTAAATGTTTAGCATATCTAGTCATTTTGTGCTTTGATAGACGATACCCTAAACAAAATACTGTTGTTCGCCTAAAATGAAACATTTCCCCCAAATTTTTGCCCCCCTCCCCAAATGTTTGGTCTGTCTCGGCCACTGCAGCCAGGGCGGCATGTACCCCTCAAAATTCTAGCATTTTTTGTCATTTTGTGCTTTGGGTGGATGTGTCCCAAACAAGTTGCTGTTGCTTGATGAAATTCAAAAGATTTTTCCCAAAAAAAAAATTGGCCTGGTTACGCCACTGGATACAGCACAGCGATAGTTAGTAAACACTTCTAGAACATATTCGTGACTGGAACGTAGAAAAAACTCTGAAGTTAACAAGTCAAGATGCCGGCCTAAAACTTGGTTAAATCAAATACAGTGTTACAATGCGTAAACACATGACAGTGAAAACATGGAACAGGTGGTTGGCTGATTAAAAATACAAAAAGAAGATGAAACCATCATATTCATTGAGACGATAAATGTAGAAACAAAGAGGCACATAAAACCATGGTTAAATTTACCAAACTTATTCATTGTGCCAAAAGAGAGAATATTTCAGCAGTTTACAGAAGGTGTCGTAGGGAAGCTTTCAGATCGTTCTGTTTCTTTGCAGGGGGCAGCCCTCTGAATGATGACCATTTCATCAAAAAATTTGGTTGTTAACAAATCTGGCTGGGCAAGAATTAACATATGAAACACTGAGAAAAAATGTGATAGATTTCTTTAACGCACCGCGATGTAGTTTGTGCATAAAATTTGCCAATTCACATCAGTAGATATTATTTAACTTCAAGGACATTGCAGACATCATGTACAGCATTTTTGTGCTCACTGTTTCCTCTAAAAACTCCTGAAACATTTTCAACTTCTCTGCAAATGCTGCTTATTTGACAGCATTGAAAAATATGCACCTGACGTCACGAATGTGTTACCGTCATTATGTCGGCACCTCAAAACAGCTTGATGCGAAAGCTGGAATGCATCAGTTTGATATGGAAAAATTTGAAAACTCACAGTAGCTCGAATATTCTGTGAAACCAAGATGCATACAATTCTTCGATTGGCAATGACTGCATAACCCAGAACACAGCGAAGTCACTCTGACAAGTGAAGAAAATAAAATTCGGGTGCAGACTCAAATTCGCGATATTCACGTAAACGTTATTTTGAACCCTGCGCTTTCTTTTGTTTTCGGTTAAAAAACTAATTGCATTTTAAACATTAACCAGGTATGTAGGCAATAGTGCAGCGCAAAAAAATTGGGATAAGGTCTATTGAATAACTAATATATCATTTTTGGCTTAATAAGTGAAAATTTTTACTGAATAAATTTTTACAAAAATTGTAACCAAACCTAGGTAACTCTGTGTTACAATCGACTAGTACAGCGTGGTCCAAACACTGGCACGCGGGCCGCATGCGGCCCGCAGACAGTTTTTGTGCGGTCCACGAACGCTTCTGTGTGCCGTATATTACACAAAGTCATAATTACATTGCATTAGCCACACAGCCCTTGCATTTCGCAGTAACACATCATTGAAGTACAGGTCAATATGTAACTATTTGGTGGTAGCAATATCCTATTTTCAATTTATGACGTTACAATAGCTAACCCCTGGGCTAGGCTAACGCTACAGTACTCCGTGACCCCAAAGCATGCGTTTATTTTGATCTTTGTTGCAAGCCATAGAGCAGCGGTTCCCAAAGTATGGGTCGCAACCCAAACATGGATCGCGAAGGGTCAAAAAATGGGTCGCGCCAAGGTGATTCAAACCTGTCAAAATGAACTTCTTTCCATTTTTCAATTTCTTTCGATTCCGTCATAAACTGAATTATTGCATCATACGCATTTCATTTGGCCTCGTCTTATTACAACAGGATTATTGCATCATAATTGTTTTCCAAGAGCTTTAATGGCAGCGCAGCTACTAGCTGCTAAGTTAAGATTTGTTGATCACGGAAGTATTTTGGAGCTGAATAGTTCAGTAAATAGGTCAGTGGAGTATCAGCGTTGATAGTATGAAAGTTCAACTATGTAGTAGCAGAGTAGTTGGAAACATTTCCGCTTCCTGAGCACGTAAAATCAGATGTTTCAGGCTTGGGTCGTGAAATGTTCATTAACCCTGCTCAGGTACCTCTGCCCAATTTGGGCAAACGGTTCTTCTACTTAAACAAAAAATTAGTTAACGTTCACGTAGAAAGCGGGTTCTTTCAGTAGTTGCATTTGTTCAGACGCTCTTTCGGGCAGTCCTATCGAAATCTGCACAAGTTTCGTAGTTTTCGATGGGGAACAAAAATTTGCCCAAATTCACCCATGGTTACCTGAGCTGTAACAAAATTCCTACACAAAGATCCCATCTAAGGTAACCTTGACCAATTTGGGCAAAAGCAGTTAGTGCATGTAGGTTCACTGGTAAGCCACCCCAGCACCTTTTGACCGAAGTCAGCATGGGAGTGGGTCACACGAGTGCAAGCACTGACGACGCAGATCAATTTGGCGCGAATGGCTCCTGCTCAACTCGTGGTTTTTATTGAGAAACAGGAAGGAGAGTGTGTGACGCCTTCTCTGTCAGAGGATAGAAATTGGAGCCAGAAAGGGCATGCACCTTGTTGTGTGTGCAGTTGTGGTGAAAGGTTATAGCATTTTATCGAGTATGATGAATCTTGTGCTTCTCTGTTCCGAATTGAAGTTTCTAGAACTTTGACTTAACCAAAAAGGGCTTGCTCTTGTGGTGCGTGCACTTGCGGTAAAAGGCCAAACCATTTTATTGAGGAAATGAATTTTGAGATCAGACAGCGCTGTGGAACCTGTCCACCATCAAAACAGAACAAAACGAGGTTCACGTGCCAACTGCCAACGATGGGGAGCACTTGTCTGCATTGATCACTTTCAAGTTTTCTGCAACGATTACTCACACCCCTGGAATACTAACCTCGGGAGATTTCTACCCAGGCAGGAGTGGTGGCCACGTAGTCCCTAGGTGAAAATCACCCGACGTTATGGTTAGTGTGAGTTCGGGGTGAAAATTACCCCAAATTATGGTTAGTGTAAGTTCGGGTGAAAATCACCCTACGTTATGGTTAGAGCGAGTTTTTTGTTTCCCTGTTGATGCCTTGACAATGTAAAAATTGGCAAAACTCCACACATGCATAGTTTTCATATTTCAATTTGGGGGGATTTGGTGGGCGACGGGACTAGCCGTATGTGAGACATGAAAGTCAATAGCAGTGCCGCGATCAATCTGATTGCCCAACAATTGTCGTAAAGCATTTGCCCGTTTTGGGGAAGGTTGATTAATGTGGCTGAAAATTGCAATGAAAATAGAAAAATTTCACGTCTCAACCTAATTTACTTTTATTGCAGATAAAACCACAAGCTTGAAATGAGGTTCTGTTTAAACCTTGAACTGACCACCAATGACGTCTACGGGCGAAATTTTTTGATTTTTCTTTACTTTTTCGTTCATTTGCTAAGAGCACTTCCCACATTTTTGTTTGGAAAATTGCTTTTGTTTTTCATCATATAAAAATTTTTCCAAAATCAACACGTTGTTTTTTTTCTGATCGGATGAGCTTCAGAAGACTTGCTAACTTGTAAAAAAACCTGCGCGCGTGTCTAAACCTGTCAGTTACTCCAGTACAAGCGAACAAACTAAATCTGCCCATTTTGGGCAAGGACAACAATAGTGTTTGTGTTTAGAGGTTACCTGAGCAGGGCTAACCTCAGATTTGGCTCGCGCTACAAGAAGTTTGGGAACCACTGCCATAGAGTCTGTAATTAATTTTCGAGTTAGATTAAATGCATTGTGAAAACAATGATATAATTTTTAGTCAAGTATAGCAACTAAAAACAATGAGTGTCAAAAGAGAAGTGTCAAAGGAAAACAGAAAGTTCAATTCTAACTGGGAGGAAAGGCATTTCTTCACCAATAACAATGGCAAACCACAGTGTCTTCTAAGGTTGCAAATAATATCCATTCCAAAAGAAATGAGTTTTTATTTAAAGAGGCATTACAGGACCAAACACGAGAAAACATCCGGGAATTACCACGGAAATGCTAGGGAAGCAATTTTGAAATAATTGAAGGGTAACAAGCCCGAAGCCAGGGGGCAACTGGGCAATTGCCCCCGCTTAGGAGACATTGCACTGAAAATGTGCTCCCCATATTCGTAAGTTGCGAAAGGGCTTTCTCATTTATGAAGCGATTGAAAAGCGACACACGAAATAGAATGACTGATGAAACCACAGCGGACATTGACTTATTGACCAAAACCAAGAAAAATTATTTTGTCATTTTGTTGGTGTGTTGTGCATCGTTTTCCTAGCAGAAAATCTCTGTTTCAAGTCGCAAACAAACAAACAGAAAACTTAAAATGTACCCTAGAATCAAAAATTGCGTTGGGCGTGCAGCAAAAGTAGGTCTATTAGAACAGCAAACGAGTCTTTCAATTTCAGTGGAGTTCCTCTCTTTGCGGCCCGCCAATTTTTCCTCAAACCGTAATGCGGCCCTTCATGCTCGCAGTCTTGGACCACCCTGGACTAATGGAAAATATGGCCACCCTTTCAAAAGATAGAGACAACATTGTCTTACCAAAAACGCAGGGAGACGTTCTTCCCGAAAACACTTGTCCATGGGTGCCGGTTGAGCATGTGACAAACTACAACAGCAAAAATTTCCGAGGCAATGATCCGTAGGCGTACGGAGACCTTTGGCTTTGTGGGAAAATTTTCGATTTGCCCGAATCTTCACGCCACTGAAATACAATCTTCAATAGGAAAGTTTTGCAAGGCGATGATTCTGCTCAAGCAAATTACCCAAACATAGCAGGCACTTTTGCCTGAATTTTTGCGAATCCTGCCCAACTCTGGGTGGGCAATTTCCTCCCCCCGCTTCGTACGCCTGTGCAATGTTCGCCAAGCCGTCGCACAGTACGAAATACATCTGCTAGCATTAACTCGACGCAGCTCACATCGGCAAACTGACGTGGGATTGTTTGTGAACGAAAGACCCTGAAAACGTCGCATGGTGACGTGGATTGCGTCAGTTATTGTGACGTGGAAAATTTTACGTTGGAAACCTTTTGAACTTCGCCAGTGACAAAAAGGTTTCAGTTAAATTTTGCCAGTGCGAAAAATTAAATTGAAGATGAACGAAAATGATCTTAACGACAAGTCAAAAGCGCTTGTGTGAATTTGCTTGCCAAACCGAAAACGAAACAGATTTTATTCGAAGCTTGGTTTCTCAAACTTTTCTCTCTCGTTTGCCCCTCCACAAATAAAATTAATCGTAAACAATATTTTTACTTTTTTCTCTCAGTGATGAATGCACGCAATTGGTGTTGAGTGACAAAAAAAGGTTTTGCAAATTGCACAGCACAGAAAAGCGGTGAAGTCCCAGCATAGTTACAAACCTAGATCCCTTTTCTAGAAAATGCCCAAAATAAAATGCTGAACGCAAGTACCGCATCACGCTTACCGTGGCGGAATGCAACCGATGAACGCCTCGATCAAAGAAGGGATAAAAAACCTATGAAGTTAATAAAACGCATGCAAATCATAATACACTGTGGTACTTGGCATTTGTGCTTAATTTATTGAAAAAATATACCTTTGCTACAGTACAAACCATCATATGGCAAAAGTACCACCTCAGTTGACGAAATTTACCTAATGCTCAGATCCATCCCTCCCGGTTGAAATTTGGAACACTATAAGTCAGTAGGCTTTTATCGAATTTTCATAATGCCAACCCCCCTTGCACTAAATCAAAATCCCTAAAGCCCCCTATTGAAGACGTTCTCTCCATGCTTCAAAACTATGTCGCGTTCGCAACCGCTTCGAACTCCTCTGATGGACAATTTCTCCCATAAAACTGTAGCTTTGAAAATTCTGACAATGGGAAAATGTTTTTCTGCTGAAAATCTTCTAGTTCAAGACGGCAACAGCATGTCGTTGTAGAACTACTTTAAATTATCTGTCTCCGACATACTTACTGCAACCTACGCAACTCTAGTGAGTAGCAGTGATCTGCATGGTAGCTCACAAAAATTTATTTGTAAACAATTATTCAACAAGAGCAGATACGCGATTGAAACGAACAAATAAAGAAGATCTGAGAAAATGACAAAAAAGCGCTCGCCTGCTTCGCGACAGGAAGATTATTTGCGGACTTGGGCCTGGGATGGGTTCGAGTCGAGACGCAGCACATTTCAAGCACTGCGTGGAGGGGGAAACCGACACAAGGGGACAAAAGTAGATTTCTTTAAGTATCAGCGTAGCAAAACTTACAACCGGTGCTAGATTTGTGTAATTATTTTGCTGATTTCTTCAGAAAGAAAGCCTCGTGAAAATAATACAGCGCGCAACCGGATACGAAAACGTGAGTTTTTGCAATTTGGAGGTTAGGAAATGATCAGAAATTCCTCAATCCGGGTTAGTTTTCGTCCCGTCCGGTCCAGAGAGGTCCGCGTCGATATTTGATACAACGGATATCCTCTCATCCTCCTCTTATCTCTGATACTCTACAACAGCGTCATGGCAACCAGTAACCCACACACGTGACCTTCACCAAAACGCCTTTGACGCCGCAGGAACGATCACCAGCGAAGCACACGGAAAACATAACAGGGGGGAGGCGTTTTGGCGGCGACTATAGCGAAGCCCAGGCATTCAAGAATAAGCTTTTCTGAGGAGTACGTGATAGCGCGAAGCTACAATCGCAGGGTGCAAAGAATGAGCGCCTGGCGTCCAGAAACTGCTGATAAAGATCGTAAAGCACGGAGGTGGCAGCGAAAGGAGCGGCGGAAGCAAGTTTTGAGCAGAGCTTGCAATATCGTAGTTTCCGCCGTGGTTAATATTACACCCCCCTTCTTCCGAGATCAAACTGGCCGTTGTAGCTGCTTGAAACTGAACCGACTGCAGCAGCTGAGCTGGCACTGACGACGCACCAGCCGCAAAACGACTAGTTCATTTTTTCCAGAACACACGCTCGCGCCCTTATCATGGGCACTGCAACGGGGGAGGGGATCTTGGGACCCCCTGCATTTTGAAATTTGATAATTTTCGATAAACCCATGGTAGTAAAATGTCTTTCTGTTAGTTTTCACTTGGTAAAAGAAAACTTTAGCACTGTTGGCTCCCCCTGAAAAAAACCTTTGGCCATCCTCCAAGAAAAAAATCCGCTATTGGAAAAAAGATCTTTCCGGGGCCCATGGCCCTGACACAACAATGGCACGTTCACCGCCTAAAGAAGATAGAAAATCAGTGCCAAGTTCTGACGCTCACGACCGATGATCAGCATCGATGATGAGACGGCAACTTTTTCTAAACTTAACGAAAAAGAAACAAAGAACCACGAGACGTGAAAAACAAACGCAAGAAGTGCGACCCCAAGTGGTTAACACTGAAAAATTTGTGGATCAACCAGCAGGTGGCACACGGGAGCAAGAAAAACGACCGTTCTCTTCAGTCCAGTTGAAGTGACTCTGCGTCGGCGTCTTCGTCATATTATACTCAATGCCGTGGATAGAATACAATTTGCTCGACACGTTACCGTATGCGACAAGCCTTGACCTTGTTCAAACGGAACACACTCGCTGCGATTGTTCACTGACACGTACCGATTGCTACGTCACAAAAGCAATAATGCGCCGCAAAACACCGCACCAACTTGAACCAGGATCGCGAATCAGACCGAAAGATGATGATTGTAACATATACGAGGAAGCGCGTCACGCATCGTTGCGCAGAAAAAGGCTTCGCATGGAATACGTCACAAATGCCAATCGTTACGAAACAATGCAAGGCAAACCAGGCGACGCAGCCAAGTTAGAATCCAACTGCCGAATGGAAAGATCTTGCAAACAAGCATTGGCCGGCGACAGTGGTCAGTACATTGAGTCCTCCGGACATTCTTCGGTCGAATGTCCAAACACTGCACAAAAACAATGGTTTTAGTCGAGTTAAGAGAAAAAGCAAGCAAGAACACTCAGTTCACAATTCTTCCCAATCGCAATTAGATTCCAGTTTCTTGCTATATCTAATCGTCTTGCCTTTTTCATGCCAATTGTGTTTCACACCATTGCCTCAGCTATACCGTTTCGATTGACAGTACCGGTGACCTTATCCCAGTGCCACGACAGGCTTTATCACAAATGCAGCCGTACAGCCGGCAGTGGGGTTGAGAAAAACTCGCTTGTTTTAAAAAAACAACTCACCTGTTTATTTTTGGGTATTTGCAAAAAAACGTTTTTTTTCGTTTTTTCAAAAAGAAAGAGGTTTTTGTTCTTTTTTTAAGAACAGACAAACCCCATTCTGTATTGGTTTTATTGCATCATGCAATATCACCATTTTCAGAATTACACAATAATAGCTTGTTATACCTATTATGGCATTCAAAATTGAGGGTAAAAAATGTGCCCCATCTTTGTTTTCGCAAAGTGTTGTTGGTCAATTCACTCCAAAGTGGTAAGGCTTGGCAAGCATGCGCACAGCAAACAGAGAAAAGCGACTCTCACACAACCTCTGCAATTTCACATCAAGTGTATGTGCATGCCTGGTAGTTCAGCATCTATACAGAGTATTTTTTTGACTTATGATTTGGTATGTTCAAACATCAGAAAGAGTTTGGATGCAGAGAAGGCAAAAAAATTGGTTAATGTATACCGATTTTACAAAGCCGAAGAAGACAACCATAATAATTTATTCAAACTGTTCAAATTATTTTTCTGTTGCTCAAGTCTTTCAAATTTCGTTGCTGTTCGTTCTGTTTGACTAAAAAAAGAATTTACAGTTAACTGTGCAAATGTGCTGCTTATTTTACTTTTACTCTATAGTAGATTTTTCAAAGGAAAAGGAAAGAGTGGGTTTATTGGTGGGTTTTAATGTTTTTTTTTTAGTGGGATTTTTAAAACACAACGGGTGTATTTTGGGTATGGTTTAATTACATCAACCATGATCTGCAGTGGGATGTTAGACATCACAGTCAGACGAGATGCAGTACTGGGTCAATGAGTACAGACCTCACGACATGATCAGTAGTGCACTCGAACAATGGCTCGGTGAGAGCAAAATAATTGTGACAATATTTGCATAGGGGGAAACAACAAGAAGGCAAAAACCTTTATTGCCTGTGTTGGATGGCTTTTTGCTGCGGGTAAGATTACTGGTTTATGTCGATTCTTCCTATTTGAAAAAGATTTCAGGACCGAGAATGCGTAATTTTACGTGAAATCGATTAACTATCAAAATTTCCCCGATCAATTTCCTCCTCACCCCCATTGTGGGGAGTACTTACAAATGTCGGTTCGAATAAATACACATCGGTTCCACAATAGTAAGCACTACGTTCGCCGGACGGATTGATCCGAGGGTTGCTGCAACTCCGGGGGAACTAAAACCCTACTACTTTCTTTAGTCGAGACCCAGTTTTCAGCTCAGCTGACTACGTTACAAGAACAAAAAACGTGATAGCAAAATCGGGGGGGGGGGTACAAAAAAACGCATTTTTTTGGAGGATTCAGAGAACTGTATCTAGGAAACAACGCAGTACGACCACCATCTTTACGACCACCATTTAAAAAGAGTTCTTGCAAAAAATACAAACTTGAACAGGGAAAAAAACAAAAAGAAGAAAAAAATAACCTGAACATGATTGCACAAGATTTAGCGCAAGCAAAACGAATTGCTTCACTCCAGCCCAGCAACAAAGGCACACTCAGTGAGATTGCACGAGAGCTCAGCTAATGACACCACGCCCGAGATTTTCAGCAAACGGACTACTGCGCCTTTGTCACGCATCGACACACGAGCACGCACACGCGTACTGACTGACCGCACCAAGAAATGCACGCGCAAACAAACATGAAATACGCATTCACCACACAAGCTAGGTCACGCTAATAACAAGCATGCACACACTGGAAGCGTTCTGCAAAACAAACAAAAGGCTGGATTTTCTGATAATGAATTCTCAACAAACAAACGCTTGGATTATTTTTGACTGATTCTTTTAGAAAAAGCAACATCACGATTCAAGTCAGGTTTATACTAAAAAGCTCCACGCCTGATGTAAGCCTGGCCGCAAAGACTGTTGTTACATAAGTCAAACCTGTTACTTAAAGTCAATCAAAGATCAGAACTATAGCGTAAACCACCACGGCGTGGTTTTCGGCATTGTGACGCAACACACGTCATGAAAAAGTCACGCTAAGCCGCAGCCAATTACTGAACGCTACGTGTCAAACGTCACGTTCTACCGCTTGTCTTAATCCGTACCTTCGCAGTCTTCGCAGTAAGGTCGACTCTCGCCTCTCTCGTATTTGTGATCGGCGCCGTGGCCGGCGGCCTCGGCCTCCAGCATGGACTGCGTCGGGCAATCCTCTGTGTCGTGGGCGTCGAAAATATCGCAGATGTCGCAGAAGAGACGCGGGGCCAGTTCCCGCCTCTCCTGTCTGCGAGCACAAGGGGGTAGAGCTTGTGAGTCGATCTTTTGTTTGAAGGAGGAGCCCTCTAACTTAATCGGCAAGTGGTCGCCTTGTCTTGTTCTTGTAATCAGAGGCCTGCGTCATGGGTGTCGGTAGGCAGCAGGGGGGTCAAGGTCCCCTTGGGTTTTGAAATGTGACATTTCGTTGTTAACATTTTAGTAGAGAAATGTTCTTATACGGAGTCGGTACGATGAAATATCACCACTGTTGCCCCCCTGCGATAGCCTTTTAGCCACCCCTAGAAAAATCCCATTTTATCCCCCCCTTTGAAAAAATCCACGGGACGCCCGTGGCCTGCGCTGTTTTTTCGAAAGCAACTCGGACACCAGCGCCACCTTTCACAGACCTGACAAAAGGTTTCGGTGAGTTTCTTTGTTCGCCTGCGATAATTTCGCAGCAGCTCGACAGAAACCATTGGCCCCTGAGTGTTTGCTGCAGCGAAGCTTATTTGGAACGCAAATCGGCAGCAGAATACACACGCACGAAAGTTCTGTTTTGCATGGAACGCTAGTGCCTCAGGCAAAAAATGTGTTTTGCTACCGTAGCAACGTGGAATGTTCGTTTTATTCAACGTCCAAGGCACAATATAATCTGGCGCTGGTTGTGATTAAACCTCGATCCACAGACGTCAACTCTTAACCTTTCCCTCACACGCAAGACTGGAGCTTCGCGCTACGAAGAGATCTTCACAAAGTTAACAACATCCATAGCACTGAATCATATCTTCTTACTCGTCCATATCATCTGAAACCGTGTCTCCGTTGATGGCCAGGTTTTCCAGTTCCTTGATCTTCGCGTTGAGCGCTTCGATCGTGTGTTGTTGGTTGACAATGACTTTGTTCAGGAACTCGGTTTGACCGCCGTTCTCAATGGAGTCACCTAGCGGACGGGATGAGCGAGATCGATTTTTGAGAAAGCAACGACGGAGCAGGACGTCATGAGTGAATCGAACGTTCGATTTTGAACAAAAACTTCCACGAATTTGGGACCGAAAGAAGAAACATGAAGCGCAAAAGTAGTATTTTAACCGTCACGTCAATACTTGACATAACTTCGAAGGAAAAACCACATCAAGAAAAGAACAGCCTTTCCTGCGACAGACGTTATCTTAAGCACAGTGACAAACTACTGACTTTGTGAACTGCAATATACGGAAAATCATAAGCGCTTATTCCGGGTCGATATTTTGCCACCAACCTGCGGGTCCGTGAAGAGCAGGGGAAGTCCCCGAAGCGGTACCCGACCTGACCTGGTCGAGCAAGCGTTCGTTCTCTTCGCGAAGACGGTCGCGTTCTTGCTCGAGTTGCGCGACCTGCTCCTGCAAGCCTTGCTTCAATGCGAACTCTCCCTTCAAGTAGACAATCTGAAACAGCGACCGAGGTCGTGGCAGAGGAGGTCAGCGCGTCGTTTGCCTGCGATGTCGTCGATGTTTCGCGTCGTGACCAGTGTTTCCTCTAAGGAGCGCAACTGCGCATGACCACAACCAAACATTTGCGCAGTGAAACTTCACTCTCGCGCACTTGAAACATTCCATGTTTAATATCGCGTATGTATCGCACAGGCCTTTCAACGCTTCACTGGTTGTGCGTTTATGCATGGTTGCGCAATCGCATGCGCACTGAAACAAAAATTTGCCCCTTGTAAAAATTTCTTAGAAGAACACTGGCCGCGTGAGCAAGGGAAAAGCTCAGGGTATTTAGGCACACTGTTGTAATCCTCCCAGAGAACGCGAAACAGGAACGCGCGAACGCTTGGTGCGAAGTCGTGCAGGGAAAACGAAACGCTCAAGGCGATTTCAAGTACACACAGTCCACAGATTTGAAATAATACGCCTTTTAACGTTGTCTGCAAAGCTCGGAGAACCACACCGCAATATCTGCATTTCATGGCCAGGCAGGGTAAGAAACTTTTTATTTCACTCACCTCGTTTTTCGACGCTTCCATGTCTTTGTTCTTTTCCTGGAGGAGGGCGGTGGTGATGTCGAGCGATCGCTGCAGCGAGTCGCGTTCGTGAGCGAACTCGTTTTTCAGCACGTTCTCTCTGAGTAGCAAGGAACTCGTGAAAAAGTTCTCGCGCGTGCCAACGAATCGACTAAGTCTGGTTTCGCTTCGACGCCAAATCAATGGCGGAAGTTTTATTTCGATCACATTACATTAATCATAAAGCACAAAATAAAGATTGAATTTAAACGATTCGTTGGTTGGTCGTTGGCATTCGAACGTATTCGACGCGCGAGCAAGTCGCAGAAAACACAGACTTTTCTGATTTACTCCTCAACGGAATAAAATCTGACGGTTTCTATAAAAGAAACATTTCGCAAATAAAAAAGTTCGCCAAGCATGCGAGACTGCGGAGCTTTCACCCATATTGGAATGACAAAAATCAGGATAGTTTATTCACCACAAAAACCGATAACCATGAAGACATCACATTCACAATCAAGGGTTATACCATTTCACTTGCTTCGCAAATTAAACGCAATATTTGAATGTGGACAAATGATTTTCTCAAAAACTGCTACTTTGCTCACCACCTGAACCCAGACCTGACCTTATTCCTGTGTTTAGTTTTGACGAATGGATAAGGCGGTTTTTTCACGTGCACGCAGAAGCAATCATATCGGGGAGCGGGAAGATCACATTCAACAAAAACAAAATTTATTCATTTCAAAATAAATCAAATTCATAGCAAGTAGCCACGGCACAGTAAAGAATGGCGTGAGCGTTTCCTCACAACGCCTCACAGGGTTCAGGCAGAATATTACGCGCGTGACAACGTAAAGGGTGCGTCGCATAAGGCCAGGTACCAATATATAAGACGAGAAGAGAACTAATCGGACGCCCGCATGCTGACTGCTGCGAATGCGCAAGCTGGCAGTCGGGCAAAATTAACAGGAACTTCGCAATAATAAAGTAGACGTTGGCGTCATGCATGCGGAAGGCAACACAAGGTTCGGTCACAGACGACATGCGGCGCGTGCAAGACCGGGCGTGCCATGCACTTATACTACCTTTGGTCGAGGCTGACGTCGCTGAAAGAAATAATTCCGGTTAATGGCACGCGTTATAACACACACCTAGGCAGTAATGGGATTTGACCGGTTGGCAATTACCTATTCTTGGAACTTCTTTAATCCCGGTAACCGGTTATTGGCTCAAGTTTGGGGGTTCTCAATTTTTCCCCGTGAACACCTTTTAGTTATAACTTATTTTGACAAACCTCTCATAAACCAGCTACTAACTTTTAATAGTGAAAAACAAGACTAAAAATTGGGAAAATAACTAAAACAAATAATTTCTTTTGCTAGACTCTACCAGTTGGCAACCTAAACATCTACCTTTGCATTTATATCGGGCCCACCAGCATGGTTTGCCTGTGGAGACTGTGATAATGAGAGAACCTGTTGTTAGTGAGTTCTGGAGTGAGAGGACCTGTTCTTAAAAAATTTGAATCCCACCAATGCACCTAGGCTTTTCTTTTTCGATGAGACATTTTGGTCATTTGCCTGAAACAGCTTAAAAACGTCTGTCATTTTTTCGTTTTCCGATATATTTTTTATGACTAAAAAGCATTATGACCAAATTGACTTAATTTGTTTCTGATATTTTGAAAAAAATCCGGTCAATGACCGAAAAAAGCAGACGCACGTTGAAATAGACCTGCGTTTTGTTTCAATCCACATTACGCAAAATTTTCATTTGTTATACCTTGTTTCTGCTAGGAAAAACCACGCAATAAAAGTTAACAACACTACAGCGAAAGAAAAAAGTTGATTTAATGAAAACATCTCCAAAAAGTGAAAAACAAACCAACTCTACGTCACGAGAAATACGTCAAAGACGCGCAATCTTTCAGCGTTGACGATGACGTTGATGTGATTCGAACCGGAAGCATTCACGCGCGAGAAATTACAACACGCACTGGGGTCGTGTCGTCTTGCATGCCTCACTCAGTCACACACGCTGTGCCAGGCCTACCTCGTTTCCATCTTCTTAATCTTGGCCTGAAGCGTTTCAGTTTGCTTGGAGAGCTGTTTCACAAAAAGAAAGTCAATCAGAGAAACTCAGTGATAGCCATGCTTGAAGCCTGCATTGTAAGACCTTGGCAGTCTTAAACACGTATGTACGTGTTTACTTTATTGCTGAAGGCGAGTCCACCAACGGATGTACGGAACTTTAGAGACGAAACCGAAAAGTGTACGAGCAAATGTCGAAGCATTTCTTTCTTTCGGTGATCATCGTGACGTAAAAGCAATAGTAAATGATAAACAGCTCTGACAAAACCTGCCGTGAGTCGAACCACAAACCTCCGTTTTTTCATTTTCAACACTGGCGATCAATCGCTTCTGAGTCTCGACTTCAGCCTCAAGCTTCTCAACTTCCGTTTGAAGGTTGACGCAGTTCTGTCGCGAAAGAACCGGTGTAACGAAACAAAAGAACTGTTGTTACGAAAATAAAGAACCAGTGTTACGTAACAAAAGTAAAACGCGGGTGCTGCGAATAGCGAAGTCATCGCAAATATCGCCTGGGCAACTTGCGTGCAGTCGGGGAATACAATCAATTCAAAAACCTTTCATGCCAGGCCGTCGTAGATACTCGTTCTGCGACGGTGTTCAGGCAAACAAACTGATCAGGGAACCACATGCAAGATTGTTCTTTACGGCTAAGAATAAACTTGAAATGTTCGCAAAACACAAAACAGCCCCAAGTGCAAGGCAGTAAATCAAAATCAGAAGCAGCTCGTGAAGCAACAAAATGTGGTGTACGG
>Ga0210059_1007369_pt1 | contig 17484 bp, 10 predicted proteins | sample Ectturendosymbi2_FD_188042 | JGI IMG/M metagenome (GOLD analysis project Ga0210059, IMG submission 188042) | Ecteinascidia turbinata endosymbiont from Florida, USA - Sample 2 (SPAdes) (version 2) | ecosystem: Host-associated > Tunicates > Ascidians > Unclassified | place: Key West, Florida...
CAATGGTGAACGGTTGTGATTTAACTTTCCCGACGCGGACACAAACTTCTGAGCAGGAATACAGTGACTTGACGGCCAGTAACAGGCGGTCGTCAACACTGGTCCGCAACACTCCCCAAAGCTTTTCATGAGGAACCCGGTGGTATTCTTTCTCGAGGTCGACAAAACATGTGTAAAAGTTTTTGGCATACTCCCGAGATTTCTCGAAAATTTGCTGGAGAGTGAAATTTTGGTCTGTATAGTACTATGGCCGGGATGAAAACCGCACTGGGTATTATTCAGCTTTGGTTCATTAATTTCGCGGCATCTTTTATCAAGGCACTTGGCAACGTAAATGTTAACATTTGAAAATTCCCAAAAAGCATCGCGGGCCGCACGAAACGCCCTCGCGGGCTGCGTGTTTGAGACCCCTGCTTTAAGACAATGCTATACTTTACTTATACGAATCGGAAGCTTAAAATATTTATAACGGGTTAAACCAGGGCCCTCAAACTCAAATTACTTCGAGGGCCAAATGAGGACTTATAAAGTAACCCGAGGGACGTTTTATAACGCAGACGTAACAATGGCGGTATCTGAACCTTACCAGTTAGAAACAGCTTCTGCATCTCATTTCCTGCGAAAGGTCTCGTGAATTGTAGTCAAATCATTTTTATCCGTCTCTACGTTCGCTTGAAAGGACCTTGTTCATTTGCTGGCCGGACGCTTTCAAACCCCGCTGTATAAACTAAATAACTTAAATGTTAATTGCTGTATACTAAAATTACTAAAAGGCATCGGTGGTCGCACAAAATGTCCTGGTGGGCTACATGAGGCCGGCGGGCCGCGATCCCTGGATTAAACGGAACAAAAATGCTAAACGTACAACTCATAACTCCAAGTCTTCGATGGTATATTCGCTGATTGCAAGTATGTACGGATTTTAGGTCTTTCTAACGCGTTAGTCCCTTTTTTTACTAGAAAATCTGCTCTTTTTTCCTCAGGATGACGAAATTTACCTGCAGTGCGTCACTTCAAAGGAGCAAAACAAAGTTTGTTTGGCTGCACAAGGTTTTGGTGATCGTCTGTGTTACGTGGAGTACGCCACTGATGACAAGGTATGTTTAGTGGTCATCACCACTACTGAGCTTTGGACGTCAGACAACAACTGAATAAACTCACAATTGCTGGGCGCATTTTATGCAAAGTCAAACGTTGCTATATGCACATAAACCCTTAAGAAAGAAAACTCCAAATTGACTGGCGATCTCACAGATGAATTGTTTAGTTCTGGTCCCAAACCTGTGACTGATTTATTCAATTATTGCGCGCCAAACACTCCATTTGAAATATCAAAGTTTGCAATCCAGGTTGCCAAGAACGTCATCGTATTACTTAATGATGAATTGTATTATTTAAAGTAAAATGAAAAAAACTTTTCGCAGAATATACCAGTGGATGCGCCAAGATGCACATTTGTGTTGTCGCAAGCATTGTCCGTGAGAGCGCTGCACGAGCTGTTGACGCAAGACGACGTGAGTACTGTAGCTTCGTTAGCACAGGTGTAGCAGCAGGCAAACTTTGGGGGTGCGAAGGAATTTTGCCCGAATTCTCCCAACTTGCCCGAAAAAAAATTAAACAAAAGTGACCTCCAAAAAAAAGCCCTTCATGGCAATTCGGGCGCCATTTTTTTCAAATCAAAGCATGTTGGGCCCTATTTTTGCTCAAATTTGCAGGAAGTTTGTGAAGGTTCTCAGATTTTTCCTGAATTTTTTTGTGGGATTTTGCCCGGATTTTCACCAAATCAAAACTTTTGGGGGTGCTGTTGCCCCCCCCGCCTCCTACACCAGTGTTTGTCAGGTTTAGGAGGTTGCAATACTATTCAGGCCGTTTTTATCAATAGCATTAACTCCGTAGCGGCGTAGCCGAAGGTTTTTCAGAGTTTTCTTCAAAACCATTCGACTGGCAGACCTCAAAGTGCCACAGCATCTGAGCAGCAGTAAGCTGTTTCGATTGGTCGTTTTCTGATGTTTTACGTTTGAGACTTGGTGATGTGGTTGGAATCAACGTGTCCAGAGAACAAACCCTTTTGCAAACATTCAAAAATATACAAGTGCCCTTTTGGTTTTGAAAGTGTATTTTCCAAATATTCGAAAATACACAGGTGTCCTTCACCGTTCCGAGCGCTACTGTTTCGTAACATGACGTTTCACGGATTGCTGTTATGCCAAAGATACAATTTTCGTAATTACAACCGTTTGCATTCACTTGTTCATGGTTGCTAAAAATCAAATCGCAACGGCAATTTTTGTTCTAAAAAACTTGTTTTTTTCTGTGCATCTCAAATTGCCAAGTTAAAGTTTTCTCTCGCCATAGTTTTGTACGAAACACAGAAACACAATCGCTCAAGAAAAGATCAAGTAGCAGAAAAGTATAGATATGTGGTTGGTTGGTTGATAATAAAAATTTGTCTTGAACGTCAATGAGAGTTGTCACGAGCATGATTTGATTTTTGCGCACCCAAGATTCGATGCTCATCTGAAAGATCGGTTGTAAGTCCATATTTAGACATGAAGTGCTTGAATGATGGCTGGACACAATCAATCTTGCTCATGTAAGATTGCCAGCAATTGTCTCCCAAGGAAAATATAATATTCTGACATTTGCAGTTGTCTTTGCTGCTCATGAACAGACTAAGCTGAGCTGCAAAGTTTATGCAAAAACAAATAATAAACGTTTAAAATATTCAGATTCCCATATAATTTTTATTGACTTGAAGTTCAATTACTGTGGCAATAAAAGCAGTTACTTCATTTGGACTACATACAGTAGAAATTGTCATGCACCTATTGTCAACTAACATTCAAGAATCTGTTGTTGTCAAAGCTCTTCAAAGCGATCAAGTCTAAGTCCTCAAAGGGGTCAAAGTAGCTGGATAACGTGTGAAAAATACAATTTTTTAAACTCTTGAAGAACAAAAAGAGATCATCAGTTTGCACAAATCCTATGGCGCTTAATTTCCTTTTTGTTGCAGCAAAGCAATCTTGTTTCAAAACACTTGAGAATAGTTAATAAGACGGGTTGAATCAGCGCTGGACTGATGGCTAAGTATTTTTGTTGTCATTGCTTGGGCGACAACTATGATTGTTATAAAAATCTCAAAAATATTTTCACCAAACTTGCAAAATGTGCAAGTTTTTGCAAGTTTGATAAAAAACATTTTTTAGGTATAATTCAGTGGTTTCCATCCTAGGGCTTGCGAAGATACAGGAGGGGCTTTATACCCTCATTCTACATAACAACACTGGTCAAAATTAGTTTGAAATTTGTTAGAAGTTTCACTGTTACGATATTTCTCGTTCGCTGATTCTTGATGTGTTACCATAATGTCCAATCATGTCTGGTTTCCAAAACATGTGATTTTCTAAAGAATAAAAAAGTTGGGTGTCCGTTTTGTCCGTGATAAAAAAATTTAAAAGCACTGTTATAGGTTGAAAGTCAAACTTTTATTTACGAGTAAAAGAAAAAATAAGCAAGTATTTGAGAACCCATTTAAATTTTTGCACAGGAAAAGCAATTTCTATTCGTGTATAAACAGTGTTTTCAACAACAGTCGTCCATCAATAAATGCATCGACAGGATGCTTTGTCTCAACTGCTCTAAGAAAAAGAAATCGTTTATGCGTAGAACCGTACAACCCCATTGAAAAGTTAAAAAAGAAACGTCCTGTTTATTAAAAGGTTATTTTGTTTATCGTTTATCGTAAACAAGGATTAACCTCCAGACTTGGTCATGACTACTATAATGTAAGTTCAACAGCGCTAGCTGCAATCTACACGTTTGCTGTAAGTGGTTGGTCATCAACGTTTCTTGTACTTGACGCTAACCGCACGTAGCCAGCTGCTGTAGAAGAAGAGGAGGAAGAAACCGTCATCAAACCGACACTGGGGAGTGGTGATCAGGCGAGGATTGGAGGAGTGACTTTTTGTGCATGCTGCATCGAACAATGATAGCTTGCTCGATGGCTGTGCCGGGTGTGAAGCGAACCGAATTGTTTCTTTTGGATTGTTTTTCTGTGAATTATCCCTGCGTAACAGTCCAATGGGTTGGTGTTTGAAACGTACGCATGTTTGCTGGAACTGCCTTCTGTGCCTTTGGTGATGATTGATAAAATTGATCTCTGTCATGTTCTGATCCTTGGTGATTTCACCGAAAGTTTAATTTGTCTTTTTTAAGTGATGATCGCCAAGACTGAAATGCAACAGAAATTTGTAGTTCTGAAGAAAACAGAGAAAAAAAGCACTAAGAAAACTACCAAAATATTTGAACCAAGTCGAAAGCAAAAAACTTCAAGCGAATTTTAGTTTTCTGACAGGCAGCTTTTGTATGTGAAAAATTTTCGTTGTAGACTTTTGATGTTCCTAAGCAAAAAATTACTTTGGGGATACTGTGCACAAAGAACCAACAAAAACTTTACTTAACCTTACTCCAAGTCAAAAAGTGCAAACATTTTTTCGCTGCTTGTTACCGAGTTAACAAACTTTGGATGGTGTGAAACAGTTTCTTCGGTTCTCTTCGTTTTTTTTCTCCACCATTTTTAGTTTATGTAAAGCACGATATCTGCTACATCTTACTTGTAAAATTAGAAAACACCAAATATTTTGGGGTTTTGCATATGCAAAAGTTTTGATTAGAAGGTGAAGTGGATTGACTATTTTTCCTCGTTGCGACAGCTTCCGTATGAGAGGGACTGTGTCTTTGTAGCAATATTTAGTGTAACGTTTCAGTGGGTCCCCTTATCTTTGTTCCCCCGGCTATGCCACAAAAGCAAGGTTTAGACATGTGCAGAATGGCGCAATGCTCCCTCCGCACAGGTAATGTTATGCTGCAGTTTAATCAGTTTGTACGTCAATAGATTTTTCAAGAAGTGTTTGGTAAAGTTAAGTTAATACGCATTTTTTCCTATTGATCTTGTGAAGTTTCAATACGCCAATGACAATTCGTTGCGCACAAAGTTCTTATCTAACATGCACCAATAACACAGGGTCGGCAATCCCTAGTCTTCAGGGATTGCCGACCTTTGTGTTATTGGCCGGATACTGCCAAAAGCATTCCGGTTGACGGTTTAGTTTCGTTGTTTCATGTAACAGTTGCAAGCGCGTGGTCGGTTGCGGTGTTGTAAGAAAGACAGACAGGCTAGTGTTGATGTTCACTATCAATGCAACTTTTCCTTGCGCTAATTGAACCCTTGTTTGAATTTAACTTAAGGTTGTTCATCCTGCTGCGTGGATTGCCGATGTACCGTTTCCTGTACTTTTTTAAAAGTAGATTTTGTATCATCTTTACGAGGCGCAAGTCATATGCAAATGTTGAGGATTCGCAACGACAGCAAGTCAAGACAATCACTGTAATCTCGCGCAGAATACGAATATATTAGACAAAAAGAAGCTATAACAATAAAGAACTTGGAGCAGAAGGGATAAAACGCGTTCGAGAATTTTATTCGAAGTCATGTTATGGCAGAAAGTGCTGGGTCAAGAGCTATTTCTTGGACTCTTTTTCTTCTTCCAGTCTAGTGTAACTTCTTGAACCTCTGCAATGGCCTGGCAGTCCAGAAAGCTTGTTACCCTTGCCAACTGAACGAAAGAAATATGAGTCATTGAGCCACTACACGTGATGTGTTGACGCTCTTCAGGGTTGAAATGAGGCATTATGACATAACACGCCCCAAAGCCAATCTACAAGGATTCATTATCATGCAGCTGTTGCGTCGCGAACGGGATAACTCTTCGTGTCCAGTGCACATGTACAGTGTTCAATTTGATAGTTACGTCGTAAATGCTGGAGGAACAAAATCGATTTCAGGGGAAAGGCAGCCCACGCGGCTCGTAGACCGAGACGAGACATCTTTTTTAATTTGAGCCGCTTTACTGTCACTGCGATCGATTAATAGGCAAGTTGTCTTGTTGGAAGGCGTCTGGTCTTCTGAACTTTTGCGGCAAATTCGTAAACTCCATCAATGCTGCCCAGTGAACCAGATCACATCCAAGACAATTTGCAGGGCTATTCATCACCAGTGAGGTGGCCGTGGAGCTGGGACCTTTTGTTAGCAGTTGGTGTCCCGTACTGTTACAAGCTGATGAATACTGTTTGCTTTTCGCTGATGGTGGTATACCCTCGTTTTTTGTTGTTGCCTCCCAATCGCCTAAGTTTCTAGGTAGACTTGACTTTTTCTCTATCCTGAGGGTAAAAGCGAACCTTTCTTTGCTGATATTGAGTGACTCCATTGTGCAGATAGTGCAGCCAAATCGAGGCCGAGTTTCACAAAATGTCAATACTTTTTACTTTTAAAGCGACTTCTCCGATCTTTCCTTTTCTCCCAGAAAATCTTGGTGGCTTACAAATTGTTTTGCGTTAATGCAACATAGGACTTTCTTATGCATGCAGTTGAAGTGGTGCAACTGATATAGAGTGTCACCAAAACTGGTGATGCCGCAGAAGCAATGATACCCGGTTTGCTGAGTTTCGTGAGCAGCTTGTTTTTGGCGCATCTGTGTATGCACGACAACGGAAGGTGGGGTTGCCGTGGTGTTGAGCTGAACCAATTTAACCGAATTTATATGAAGTTTTCAGACAAACGCATGTGCTGAGATGTCAAAAGGACGGTGACAGTGGGAATTACGATGAAAATGTTGTGGCAATTTTTCCTGAGAAAGCTATATTTTGAGTTAACGACCACTTTGGCAAACTAACGGCTTGGCCAGTTATCATCTCGGGAGTTCAGAAACATGCATCATTGTGAAATATAGTTTTCATTTACTGGTATCTGAACAGTTTCTCCTTTTTCAATTACTTATTGACGCTTCTGCTGTTATGAACGCTCACCATGTATGCACTGCAAAAACATTCGTGGACTCTTTTTTAGTAAAATGGATTTTAAATGAGTTGAGATTTTTCTTTGAAGAATTCACTTTCGTGCTTCTTGATAACTAAACATTTGCAGCAGGCCGAGGAGAGCTCCACCCACTGTCGAACTTTACTCTACGGCAATGCAGTCCAGCTTCGACACGAATTGAGCGGCATGGTGAGGAAAGTTTAGTTTATATAACTTATGCTTCTTTTATTCTTTGGTTAGTTACAGCTCTGGCTAGTGAGCCGTTAAAAAAACATTTCAAACAAAATACCTTTTTCAAAAAATTTTTGAAATTGTAAAAGTTCTGTTTCTTTTGCTTGTGTCTTTTTCGTAAAATTCTGTGCAATTTTCGCATCGGCCTTGTACTTTAGCCAGAATAACATCAGACGTCCTTGATCCCGTTACAGTATCTCAGTTGCATGGAAACGTCCAGTTCGTCGTCGGACAAACTTGCCTTCGATGTTGGTTTGAGTTCCGACAACACAGGTTCAGATTTGCTTTTTGCCGTTTATTTTTACTGCGCATTGTCATAAATGCCATTTTTTGTGCTTGAGGTTCCAGAAGGAACTTTACTTGCGGTGCCTGCTAACAGTGAATCGTACCACGGAAATTTCAGAAGTATGTGTGCATGAATGGGGGGTGCGAACAGAACTGATTTGCATTATTCTTGCTTGGAAACAGAACCATCTACTAAACATACATTCTCCCCTGGTGCTCAGTTGTTATTATTTTAGTCTTGGTGATTTCAACTTCAGTTCAGGATTTGGCTTAGTGTCCCTAATTGACAAGAAGGAGCTTGTTATTTGCCGTGGGTTAAAGAACACATGATATTGCACTAAATGGGCTGCTAAGGAATGGATTGCATGCAGAACCATCACCCCATTTCCAGCTTTGCCTACTCTTTTCCTAGAGTGATACAATTCACTTCCCAACTTTATAGTAATAACGAGCTTGATTTGGTTTTATGTTGTGTTTCATGCCGGTTTCTGAAAAGGTTGCAGTATTTTGGATTTTAGTTGACGCTAACTGAGTGAACTCAGAGCTTTGATGCAGACAAACTGTGCTGTGAGTAAAAGCAGCAATCGTGAACACCGCATGAAAAATCGGAACTTTTGGAGTAATTGTTCGTAATGAAAATTCTCTTTTTTCAAGGCAGTATCTCAGTAAACTATAGCTGTTGTTGCAACGCTACAGTTGAGACACATTTACAATATGAAAGCTTAACTGCATTATCTTCTGCAGTATTTATGCTTATATCCCTAATACACTGCATTCAATTTAATACATACCGGTAAAAAAGTTTTCGAAAATTGTAGATTTTTTTTCGTGTTCTCTATTTCCGTTTCATAACTGCAACACACGCCGGATTTGCAGGTGAAGCTTGCTGGTGGACGGTCCACCCTACATCAAAGCAGAGGTCGGATGGTGAAAAGGTTCGCGTTGGAGACGACGTTATATTTATAAGCATCTCCTCTGAAAGATATCTCGTAAGCACAGACTCTTGGTATTTTTTATTTTGCTTGTGCTGTTGACAAAATACGTTTGGCTTACGGGTACTTTTCAAATGAAAATTTGTTTGCGATTTCAAACATTTTCGGTCAAATTTAACTTTTTTGCTTGCCTAGTAACACTTTTACGTCTCCATTCTTGTGGGTTTTTTTCACTTTCATTGCCTTCGCTATTTGCATGGGATCATTGCAGATTTTTTCCACGGCTTGATATTTGACATGCAACAACATAAATCATCAAAAAAGATGGAGAAGAACCAATATAGTTCTAAAGTCTTTGCCCGATTACCAGTAAAACCTATTGATGGAAACAATAACGCCATGTTCAATCAACACAAAGGAGCGTGTGGTGTAACAGGGTCTTGCAAACGGTTATTTAAAGATATTTCAGCCCTGCTCAGGAATCAATAAAATACTATATGAGTCAGTAAAAGTAGGGTGTAATATATATGAGTCAGTAAAAGTAGGGATTACGTTTTCCTTATTTCCGGACCAAACTGTTTTTACTTTCCGACGTTCATTGTTAATCACTGTCGCAACAAATTCGTATCTGCGCAGCAGAACATACATATCATACAAATTTTATGCACTGTACCTCCAAAAACGGGATTTTTTACAGGGGAAGTTTCGTTTGTGCGTCATGCGGGTTTTAGATCCGTTTTTTCTTCACATCAAGTCATGGTGTAGGAAGACTCTTCACATATAAGGTTTCGGTGGGCATATTTGGCCAAACACGTTTTTCAATTAAAATCACACTGAAATATGAAGGTAGTAAAATGCCCAAAATTTGTTGCACATCAGGCAACCATGGGTGGTATAGTGCCCATACATCCTATATATAGGCTTTCAGGGACATTTTTGTAAAACAACTCTGGAACCATTCCATTTGTCTCTGGAAATCAGGAAAAGTCATGGAAGTATAGGTTTCTAACATTTTTCTAAGTATACAAAATCAACAAAAAACGAACCCCTGGGTGGTGGACGGCCTAGTATTCCTGAGCAGGGGAATAATGCTTCACTTTCATTTTTACCACACCCTGCATTTTTTGAAAATTGCTTATGTATTTTTGTTTTTTGTTGTCCAGCACGTGTCAATAGACGACGGATTGACCGTACAAGCTTCTTTCCAACAAACCATGTGGAACGTCGGACCGGTGTCGTCCGGTGGCGCTAAAGCGCAAGGGTATTTGACCGGAAGTGACGTGTTGAGGATGTTTCACGGACACATGGACGACTGTCTGACCGTCCCTCCGACCGAAGGCAAACATCACTTTATGAGGTGAGAGAAACGTCGAAAGTTTGGTCTCTAGTTGTCAGATGTGTTTATGAGATCCGATTGACAGTAAGATTGATCAGTGGAGTGTTGATTTTTTTGCAGGTTTTAGCTTTTTAAAAGTTCACCGAAGTTTTCAATATTGTTAATTCGTGTTTTTCAAAGCATGGTTAGGTAGCAAGTCCGCGGATTTTCAATTGAACGGTTGCTTTCAACGAAAGCTTCGCAGTTCCAAGCGTTTTGATGTGAGTATATGAATTAATAAAAAATAAAAAAGTTGCAGTTGCCTCAGTGTAGTTATATTGAACTAGAAGAACTCTTTGTTCTTGTCAACGTGCATAGGCGTGTCAAAGCAATCTTTTCAGTTGGTGTTTTTTGTCCCGTGCTATTGCATAAAAACCAAAATAAATTATCTTGTAACTTCTACTATCTGGTGTTGCAGGCAGTTCGCGAATGCATTCATTCCAATCCGTACGTACTTGTCAATATATTTGGGCCACTGGCCTCAGCACTAGCACTCTTGGCAAGTTGCTGTGACCAGCAGTTCAGACGCCCTTACAGATCTTCTTTCTTATTTGAAAGAATTGGTAACTTACCTTTCCCACACAAGATATCATGACAACTATTGAATATCAGGGCAACTGAAGGCTCTTCCCCAATCAAGCACCCCTCCCTTGTTAAAGGCTCATCCTTGTCAGATTCCGCGCCACTGTCATCTGCACCTTTGTTGTCATGTAGACAGAACGGCAACGCCGTCGTCTCTTCAATTGCTAGGGTCGTGTCGACGTCTCCTCGTGGTATTCATTTCATCTTATTACGTTTTGGTAACAATCCTTTGCTCCAGCCAGACCGGCAGAAATAGCAGTGTCAAAGTGAAGGCAGACGATTGCAGGTTTTTGATGCAGGTTGTTGAAAATGGGTAACGAGGAAAATTGTGCATTGCGTTGCAAAAATACGCTAAACCTTTGGCTACAATGCTGTTGCAGAAGGATTGAACGTTTTGTTTTCAATGCCATGATGTCAAAATACAACTGATCTTGATGTTGAAATGAGCTGTACCAATTTGTTGTAATAAATGTCTTGTAGCTTCAAATGGCATAGCATCAAAATAGCAGAATTTCAAAAAGTAATTATCTGCTCTGACAAAAACATGAATGCATCAATGTGAGGCGTTGGTGGAAAGTTGGAAATAACCAATTCTTCAAGAACTTTAATTGATTTTTGTGGCGCAAACAAAAATTATTTTATATCGGCGTGAATAAAGAAACGCCGGATAGTGAAGAAAACGTGGCTCAGGTTGTCCAGTCGAGTCCCTCGACAGCCAATCATTTTTCTTCTAAAGGTGTGAAGTCGGACTACAATTTTAATTTTAGGTTGTGATGAAGTTGACTGAGGACAAATTTTCACATTAACTTCACCTTAACGGTTAATCTATGTCACCGAGTTAAAGTGATTTTTTAATTAAACGAACCGAGTTAAAGTGATTTTTTAATTACACGAGCAAAAACAAGTTTTTGCAAATAAAAGCCTGCCAGGGTTTCGACCGAAAAGACACAAAATGCATATAATAGCAAAGTAGTTTTCTACCACAGCGTCGTAAAATCACTATCAGCAAAAAGCATGTATTGGTATCGACGAGACTATTGTTATCCGTAAATGAACACGTTAACGAGCGTAAATGTAGTTTGCCAGCGTCTCTGACGATTCACTGATGATAGTGATGCTGTTACATAGATCAGCAATGTACGAGGGCGGAAATGCTGGTTCCCACGCTCGTTCTCTGTGGAGGCTGAAGTTGACCAACATAAAGTGGAGCGGAGGTCACGTGACGTGGGGTCAACCGTTCCGGTTACGTCACGTTACATCAGGTGAAAATTTTAATTAAACTTTGAAAGAAGGCCAGTTTTTGTAGTTCCCCCCTTTGAGCGGTTGAATGGAGGAAAAAACGTCATTTGATTGGTTTGCGAACCTGTTCTAATGTTGATCAATCATTTTAGTGGAATTTGCAGCTTTTTTTGTGCGGCGAGCTCAAAGAAAGCTTTCATAAGTAGCGAAACGTAATTCTGAAAGTATAAGTAGTTAATGCGAATGATTTAACAGCATCAGACATGGTTTGCCTTTGCTGGTTTTGATGAACTGACATAATAGCTGTGTTTGATTTAATGCCTGAAAAAAGATGCCGCGAAATAATTGAACCAAAGCTGGATGATACCAGAGCGGTTTCCATTGTTGCCGTAGCACTGCAGATCAAATTTTCACTCGCCAGCAGATTTTCGAGATATCTTATGAGGTGTACGACCGGGTTCCTCTGAAAAAACTTGGGGAGTGCTGCGGGAGTACTGTGTTGACGGCCGCCTGTTACTGGCCGTCAAGTCACTGTATTCCTGCTCAGAGGTTTGTGTCCGTGTCGGGAGAGTTTAATCACAACCGTTCACAGTGGGCGTTGAACTCCGACATGGGTGTGTGTCAGAGGTGTGCATGGACTGGATTTTGGATTTTTGGATCCGGACTCCTGCTGCCTCCAACAAGATCAGGAGTGAGGGTTTTCTTTGTTATGGCCGGAACCGGATTGGATTTAGATTTTGTGATTGCTAAGCAAACGTTACTGGTAGGCTGTTTGACTTATGTTTATGCGGAGTCAAATAGGAGTCGGATTTCTCGTGTCGTGTTGCGACAGGATCCGGAGCGGATTCGGATTGACAATTTGCAAAACAGGATTGGATCTGGACTCAAAATATCAGAGTCTGCACACCTCGAGTGTGTGTTGTCATTAATCCTCTTCATAGTCTATATGAATTGGACAGACAGTCACTTCCGAGTCGATGAGGGTGTCAAAGTTGGAAGATGCAGGGTCAACCATTTGGTTTTTGCGGACGATTTGGTGCTGCTTGCATCTTCTGAACAGGGTCTTCAACAGACACTTGATCGGCTTTCTATTGTGTGCGACCAAGTGGGAATGAAAATCAGCACTGAAAAGACCGAGGTATTATGTCTCTCCAGAAACCCAAGGCAGTATATGCTGCAAGTGAGCGGCAATACATTGCAGCAGGTGGAGACGTTCAAGTATCTTTGGGTAGAACTCACGAGTGAGGGAAAACGGAACATGGAAATTGATACACGGATTGGTGAAGCAAACGCAGTTCTGCGTGAGCTTTATCGCTCTGTGGCCACAAAACGGGAGCTTTCAAACGCCGCAAAGCTGTCAGTTTTTAAATCGGTTTTTGTTCCGATCCTCACCTGTGATCATGAATCTTTGATAATGACCGAAAGAGTGCTTTCCCAAGTGCAAGTGGCAGAGATGGGATTTTTGCGAAGAGTTCACGGTGTGACACTTTACGACAAAGTGCGCAGCTGTGAAATTCGCAAAGCCCTGAATATCGATCCACTTCTTCGAATCAAGAGATCCCAGCTACGTTGGTTCGGCCATATGTCCAGAATGTCCCACAAAAGATTGGCGAGACAAGTCCTAATGGCTACACCCACGGGAAAGCGGCCCAGAGGTCGTCCAATGACCACGTGGCGTAACTACATCTCTGGCCTTGCTTGGTCCCGTCTTGGTGTTGAACCAGCGAACGATCGGAGATTGCTCTTGACTGTGACGTATCTCGATTCCTCCTAAGGCTGCTGCCCCGCGACCATCCTGAGAGGAACAAAGTCATTGAAAACGAATGATTTCAGGGAAAAACACGTTACACTGTGTGTGGATGCGGTCGTTTTTTACCTCCTTAACGGTATTTTCCTTGTAGGCTTCTACCTGTGCGTCATGGAAGACAGGAGCTTGGCTCTGATGGCGTCGGACACCTGCAACTACAGCATGTCTGCTTTCTGCTGGAGGCCGTCAAAGGCAAGTGTTTCGCTTCATGAAAGTCTTCAACGTGACATGATCAGTGCGCTCAAAATGCTGCTTGCAGAGTATGTTGGTAACTTTGAAGAAATATGTGAGCACTGTGTTTACAACAATTGCAACAGTCTATGTTCAGGAGAAGACGGATGGCCTGAACGAACAAGAGATGGACGGAATGGGAAATGCTGAGATCAAATACGGAGACTCCGTCTGTTTTTTGCAACATGTTGTAACTGGTCTTTGGGTAACTTATCAGGTAGATTGGTTATATTGGTTGGTTCAAGTACTTGTTGTTGCGATCTGTTTTGTCTCAAGAATCTGATCTGTTAAAGCTGCGTTTAAACCACTTTGGAGAATGGATTGATATATCTATCCACACTTTCACTATTGTAAAAGCTTTTTACATATTTTTTTATTGTAGTTATATGAGCACATTGCAGAGAAACACAATTGGCCTAATGTAAGTTTTGCACTTTCATGAGGTTATATTATGACAAAACATCCCATCTGCTCATGTGTTCAAAATAATATCCTGGAGATATTGTACGTATTCTTAGCGAACGATATTTTTGTTGTTTATTAACCTAACTTGGTTGTGTTTGCGAGTTAGCAGTGGATGTGTGTGTATCACATAACTTTTTTTAGAGTTTGGAAGCTAAAAGCGCCAGGCCTGGACCTAAAGAAAGAAAGGTAAATTCATCGGTATCTTCACATCGTAAGTAATTTTTGAGTCGATTTTTATAAAATTACATCAAGAATACCCATTAAAAATACATGTAAACAGCTTCATGATGTTGAATGAAAAAATTGCAACCGCCATTTTAGCTGGCAAGACTTGGCTAGACCTTCAACGTGAGACGCTAAACGGCTCTAAATTTATTAAAATGCTAACTAATTAAGAATGCTGGTAGTTTGCTATTGCTATGAACTAGAAACAGCATATTTTTGTCTCGTTCGCTATACGAACGTATTTAAATAAAGCATATGTTGCCAATAACGCAGCTCACCAATTGACGTCGTTTATTCTGGTTGGTCCATGTCAACCACGTGACTTTTTCAGGCTATCACCCATTTGGAAGGTCACATGGATGACGGACTGACCTTGTCACGTGCTCAGCTTGGCGAGTCTAGAACGGCCACCATTATAAGAAGAACAGTACAGATATTTTCAAATTTCGTTTCGTAAGTTGACATTTTACAGTTGTTCAAGAAAAACCTATATTTGATTTTACAGCAATTCACCGATAATGATTACTTCTGATCTGTTTCATAGTCGTTTGTTCTTTTGATGACAAAGCATTACATCCTCAAGCATTTCGTACTGGGTCGAACACAAAATACCAACATCTTGTTTTGCTGCTTGTTGTAAAGGGGTACATGTAGGCACATGAAAATTCTTAATTTTGTTAATAGTTCCGAAAACATTCAACAACATGTTTCATGCGTGTTTTGTCCAGTGTGGCGGAATGTGGCTGATTCGAGTCACTGCAAAGGGAAACGTATTTGTGAAACAATTGAGCTTTTGACAAAACTGATGCGCACCAGCACCTTGTGCTACTTTCAAAAGATTTGTTATGCCCTAATTCAGGGGCTCCCAACCTGGGTACATGTATCCCTTGGGGTACATTTGCTTATCTGAATGGGTACATTTAAGGTTAGCAATAGAAGGGATAAATACATTTATTCATTATGTATTTCTAAATATTTATACATATATCAGTGAATATTATTTTCAAAAACCATTATATGCTTTTTGTTAAACAAAACTATTATTAGTCATGGTAAAATAACTGCGAAAAAGTCGAACTATGACATAGAGAGACATTTTAGGGGTACATGCTCATCTGTCGAAATGCTGAATGGGTACATGGTCAGAGAAAGGTTGGGAACTCCTGCCCTAAGTCTTTCAGCGTCTCCACAAGTTGCAGTGCAGCGACCAAGGTGTGCAAAGTAAAGCAGGACAGTGACACGTGTGCGAGATGTTGCAAACACCCCCATCAACAGGGCACTTGAATCGCATCACAACAAGAAGTTCGTTCGTCCGAGCCAGCCGAACATCATTGAAATGGAACAGTGCGTTGAGGACCTGATCGATTACTTTCAAGAAAGCGGGAATGAGCAGGACGGCGAAGAGTCTGGTGACGAAAAGTTATCGACAGACGACCACGAAATACGTCAGCATCGTGCACAAGAACTTTTGAACAGGTTTCTGTGTTAATTGATGTTCATCGCTTCATTCAAGCGAACCGCGTTAGGTGCGATGCGAACATTTGAAACAATTGATTTTTAACACATAAAAAACATTTATTACTTTGGACGTCGCTGCTTTTTTGTTTTTCCACGTTATTGTACAAGATTTGCAGATACTTGCAAGCTTTGTGTTTCTCCATGTATTGTTTTCAACCTGAAATTTTTCTAGGTGTGGTGAAAAACGTGGAAAAAAGGCGCATTTATCACTAAAAACAGATGCAATCTTAGAAAAAGTGAAGCAAAAAAGCTGTTTTTCATCGACTTTCCAAAACCATTTGATATTCGAACAACGATCAGGGTTGTGCAGGTCGAGAAGGACAATTTTTTTTTCACTCGGTTACGCTCAACGTCGCCTTTAAAGCAACATAAAATATTGGTGAAGGAACACGTGCACGAAACGTTCACTGCTTTTGCCGTTTCCAGGCAGGACCTGTTCCAGGAGGAAGGGGCAGTGGCTCTTACTCTGCAGTGCATCGACAAAATGGGAGCGTATGGCGATGCTTTGAACTTTGCTGAGGAGTACGGTGAAGAAGCTGGATGTTCATGGGAGGGTTTGTTGAACAACCTGTACGTGCTGCTGGCCGCGACCGTCCGGGGGAATCGTGCAAACTGTGCCAAGTTTGCCAAGCACTTGGACTGGCTGATCAACCAGCTTGAAGCTCAAACCGTTACAACTGGTGAGTTCACTGGTTTACATCTTTTTGCCTGGTTTTTGCTTAAATCTTAAAGGTTAATTCCGCTCTTGGATATCTTGCTTTGTAGTGAAGAACTTATAACACCGCCAAGATGCTAGAAATGTTTAAAATCCGGTGCGAAATGGATATCATGTATTGACTTGTGGTCACCACTGAGTGAAGAGTATTAACTGGTAAGATCTAACCTATGAACGGCAAGTTGTGCTGCGCTGATGGTGTGGATGGTGTGGTACATCGAACACGTTTTCAACGATTCACTGTCAGAAACACGAAGACCACTATTTTTAGGAAATTTCTAAAGACACAAGCAAATTCCCAAGTCAGGGTAGACGTCAATCTAAAAAAATAGCGGGCAGCGAGCTGTGGACGATTTAAGCGGGTGACTACATTACGTTACTTTTTGTCCAGGAATACTGGAAGTTCTCAAAGCCGTTCTGCTCGATTGCCAGGAAGCACTGAACATGATCAAGGCTGATCATGTCCAAACCATTGTCTCTTTGCTTGAGAAGCAAGGAAGAAACTCAAAGGTACGTTTTTGCTTTTATTGCAAGGAAGGTATAAAACAATGTTTTCTCACAGGTTGCCAACAGCTGTGACTGATTCGATGCAGTTCTTTTTATCATTTTTATGAAGTGCATTTTACCAACAAACTCGAGTTAAATTTACGAAACAGCAAGATTCAGTGCATATAGGTTAACATGAAGGCTGAGGTACTGTATCATAACTTCGCAAGTTGTACGGAAGCAGTGGCATTCATGCAGTCAAGTGTATATTACGCGATGGATAAAAATTAATGCAGATTGTCACTGAACCTCCGGTGCGTTGGATGCTACTCGCAGCAGCACTGGGAACAATTTCAATTTGGTTGGGGAACATGATGAAGCAGTGCTGTCAAAGCACTTTGAACAATTTTGCGTCAGCAACAAACCAGACCTCGTGGCTTGGTTTTGTACTTGGTGAAGAACCGCTCCCAGCTTTTTGGACGTTTGTGGAGAAGTAGTACAACCAAATAATCTCTAAAA
>Ga0210059_1007370_pt1 | contig 17482 bp, 5 predicted proteins | sample Ectturendosymbi2_FD_188042 | JGI IMG/M metagenome (GOLD analysis project Ga0210059, IMG submission 188042) | Ecteinascidia turbinata endosymbiont from Florida, USA - Sample 2 (SPAdes) (version 2) | ecosystem: Host-associated > Tunicates > Ascidians > Unclassified | place: Key West, Florida...
TGGCATGATTTCTTCAGCATTTACACTACACACAACGTTTGAATAATTATGGACAATATTATTGGTAAACCACGTTGCTCTGGTTCGACTAAAAGCTGAAGTCGGATAAGGTTCTTCAAGCAATTTCGTTGATTTGCACTGAAATATTTCTTTAGATTACCCACCAAAAGCTTAATTATCTGAAAATTGTTGGTGTCGTGTAACGTTCGGAATTGGGGGGGCATTGCCCCCATTGACCCCCTGGCTACGCGCCTGTGTTCAAGAAATATAGATGCTACCAGTGGAAGCGCCGCTGGGTCCAGGCATCCCGAATCGCAAATGTAAATGCTTTATGAGAGAAAAATCAGGCAGATGTTGCAATACATTTGATTATTTGATTGTTACTCACTGACATTTCGATGTCGTTCGCTCACCAATCAAGTTATTAACCTCTGTCCAAAGTTAAAAAGTGACACGCGCGGATCGTGAATAGGTCAAAAATATTTTTTTTCGCTCTGGAAAGCAATGGTTTCTTTATCGAGCTTTGCCGTCATTTTAAGCTGATGTGTGGTACAGTGGCGCAGCTAAAATGAGGCCGAAAAGGTCATAGCCCCCCCGCAGCAAACGTGCTAAGATTTTTACTGGTGCTTGGTATCAAGTTAGAATGACGTAATTGACTGGGCCCTCACAAACAAAGTTTTACGCTGCGCTACTGACGTGGTAATGGCACCTGCGAGATTTCGCGTGTGCAATTTTGAGTGCTCTTTAATTGAGAGTAGAAAAACGGTTTTCAGGAGTGCGTTGCAACCAAGGCTCTGTAAAAACTTGTCTTTGTAATATTGTTTTCAGCTTTGCTTTATGATCAACTTTATGCCATTCTGTTGGGAGCAGGTCTTAAAGCTACGCTGGACGTCTACTGTATCGTTCATTCACTTTTAATGGACATCGATTCCGTCCATTCTGTTTCAGCAAAAGTAGCGGTTTTCGCTGATTGTCATCTTTGAAGAACCTATCTGCCTAAAGGAAGTTCATATTCGTAGCCGATACAATTTGGAAGGGCTACTTTTTCCAAAGGATGCAATAACGTTTCTTTATATTTTTTGACGTTTCTCATTCGGTTGCGACTGCTAATTTTTTAGATGTTTTATTATTTCGCTACGATGTTTCCATCTTTTTACATAATGTACGTCCTACCGCACTCACCTCAATGCTTTGACATGTCGAATCAAATCCAACGCTTTCATTGTTAGTCGGCGACGAAAACGGATATTTTGAAGGATTTCTAAGGACGTCAGGTACAAAGCCTCCTTTCCGTTTGTTTTTTAACGAAACATTCGAATGGCGTTCTGGAAGTCCCGAAACTGGTGAAGACGTTTTGTCTGCGACGTCAAGTTTTCCTCTGCCTGGCCTTTCTGTCGTTTTCACCGACATGAGTTCTGATGAAACATCTTCCGCGTGTACAGGCGTCACTACACCTTCCGGACTTGTAACGTCTGTCTTGTGCGAAGATGCTGATTTTTTGCGATCGATGGCATCGGTTTTAGTTTTTAAGAGCACGTGCTCATCGCCTGGGTCGCGTGCTATAGATGCTTGCTGTTTTGATTTCTCCTTGAGAAGGAACGACCTTTGGCCACGCCTTGATAGGGTCGATGACCTACTGAAAGGATGACGCAACGACGAAGTGAGGTTTGACTTGCGCTCGACTTCCTTCTTTTTGAAAGGGTGTTCAACGTCTTTTGAGTAATATATAAATGAAATAACCTCAATCCAGTTGTACAACTGCAAGAACAAAAGCAACACCATTGAGCTTTGTGGCATCGGCAAACACGAAAACTATTATCCAAAGCGCATGGCGATTAAGTACACTAAGCTGGAAAACATCTTTAAGTAGCTATATTGGTCGCGACTTATGACCAACAAAATAAAAGACGTGGGCAGCGAAGTGACAACTGACGAAGTGTCGATATATTCCACTGTGTACTGAAATGAAAGTGTTAATCGAACAAACTAGGTCCACGTTACGACCTTCGCAGTTGCAGCTTCTGAATAATTTTCTGTGTTATGCATTCGCCAACGCGTGACAAGTTCATCAAAATTATATTTTTTCACTGGTTGACGGATGATGTTTTGAATTAGTGCTCATGTTTTCTTGTAGGTTTGCTTTCAAACGTAGGTCATAATCGTAGTAATAAAATATGGAACCGTGAACAGATAAACAGCTAGTGAACCTCATGTAATAGTAGTTCCCATTTTTCGATTCAACCTAACTGAAGCAATGTATTATAAGGGGCAGTAACTTTTCATCAAACGTTAGGGTTTTTTTTCAGAGCACTGGAAATTTGACGCATTTACTCTGCTAGATTTGTATACAAATGGAATCCCGTTTTCTTTTCTATGCAAGATGGTGATGGTCGATTTAATCCTGTTAAACTAGCAGACATATCAGAATAAAACAGCAAAAGTGAAGGAAAGTGCGAAAATCGAGAGACGGATCGAAACTTGTCTCGTCAGTGGACTTGCACGTCTTGGCAAAAATAAACCTCGTCAGTGGACTTGCAAAACTCGTCAGTGGACTTGCACGTCTTGGCAAAAATAAACCAGGTGTGCGGAATTACGCTTCTGAGCGCTAACGCAGGCAGCTATTTTCAGTTTAAAAAATCTCCCTACCTTGGACATAAGGTTAGTTTGATTAACAGCTTTATCGTTTGACACTCGTTATCTACATGCCATCAAAGTCGTTGCCCCGCTACCAACTTGGTTGTGATCACTAGAAATCGTGCGTAAGCTTAACGGTGATTATACAGGTGATTTTTTCGAAAGCCAAGGTTTTGTATCTTCTTGTACTACATCGAGCCTATAGCTACAGGGATCTTGGGGCGTAAACTTTCACAAACAAAGCTGTAATACACATTTAGTAAGTGCATAAAGCTAATAAGCAATGGTATGACCCCTGTGCTCTTCGCCCGGTACAAAATCCATCCAAAGCGAAGAGCGAGACTTGGTTTAAATTAACGTTCAAAAGCACTACTCTTCAAACGACGGTATAGATAAAAACTGTTTGTTCTGCCGTTTCCTGAGGATTTGTTATCCAACTGTGGAAGAACCGGTTATTGTTTGTGACAGCAGCGTCACAAGTTCGGCGCTCATATTGCTTTTGAAGGCCTCTGAGCTTTTTCTTGGGCTAATAAAAAATCATTAAACACAACACGTCAAATCCGTCTGTGATTTAAAACAACGAAGGGTTCCCTTGAAAATACAGACAAAAGTTCTAAAATTGCTTTTATCTTATCGAAAAAAGCATTCGCAGACATACTAGACTTACCAAACCAAAGTAGCGTAACCAAACTTCTATCAAAGAGAAGATGCCAAATGATGTAACCTGGAAAGCAAAATGGCGAAAATTACCGCCAATACATAAGGAAGTGAGAAACCTAAAGCCAGTGCCAGGTCGATGGGAAGGGATACATTTAAAGAAATTCCCCCTGTACCCCCAACGATCCCTTGATCCCTGGAAGTGGCACCATTTTTGAGTGATAACGTCCCTTTAAGAGCAATTTTTGAAAATTCACTACAAAAAATCGTCAGTTCTCACGTTTATGGTAATTTTCCTGTTTGGAAAGAAGTGGATTGCTTTTTGATTTCTCTCCACTTGCTTCCTAGTGAAAAGTTAAGAAAAGTACATGCGCTCATTTAAGTAATCAAATGCTTTCGTCTGGAGATTATGTACCTATGTGAATAAGTACAGTAGGTTTGAAACAATGTTCAAATTTGATAAGGTATTTTGGCGGCCCCTATGCTTTCGACTCTTCTTTCCAAAAGCCACATGTCTGAATCCACCACTGCGTAACGAGCTTGAAAAAATGTCTTTATGGGTGAACTCATGAAAAATACTGTTGAAAATTACCATGACATTTTTTCATACAAAGTAATGTAAGACTTAAATTCCATGTCTGCGAATGATCCTCGGTCATGTTTCTAATGAATTGAGGTTTTCAGATCACGTTAATGATTAAATGCAGGTCAAAGTGTGTGCCCAACATCCACCAGCGTAAAAACACAATTGGAATTAAAAAGTAAGTCATTCCTTCTATTTTTCTTAAGTAAATGTATAATTAGATAATAACAAGGAATCAATCTGAAAAATGTATGTTTCAGGACTACGCAGCTACATGTACCATCACCTTCAGTTTGTTACCAAGTAGTACACTTTGGTTATTATTTTGTACTTTGATAGCTCGGAAGGTGTTTTATTGTCATATCTATCGCGCGGGTAGTATGAAGATAGTTTGCCAGTAAAATGGACTTAATCTTCTGGTTCCTTGCTGGAAGGCAGTCGTCTTGAGAAAAGGTCAAAGAAACAGGCATCCATTTATTTTAAACTGCAACCAAAAACGTTACCAATAAACGGAAAGAATAAAATTTAACATGGGGCCACAATCAAGCTGTCGAACAAACATAACGCTTGTTGTTAGTCTTTTCTTGAAAAAGCAAGGTAAAAATTGCAAAAAGAATAAACTGAAAACAACTTATCAACTCATTCGTCAAATCGTAAATATTGCATCGATAACAAGTGACTTTATATAACTTGGTCGACTCAATCCACAGACACAGGCACTAAGCCCAGAACTAGGAGCGAAACTAGCGGTCGCCCTTCCCCGTGTTCACGGATATTTGCAAACAAAGTTTGAAGACACGAGTTTTAAAATCAACAGAAACATTGTGAATCCACTACGTTTAGAGCTGAAAATGGCTGTATTTCAAACTTTTGATCTTGAACGCCAAAACAATTCGCAGAAGTGATTTTTGACGTTTTAGCTGCTAACACAAAATGTCGTAATTTTTTAATCACTTCTCACAACAATAACACAGACGCATGTGCTTTGAACATGTAAAAAAGATATATCTAGAGCTCACATGACTTTCATCATTATTAAAAAAGCAATAGACTCAAAAATCACCTCAGCCAGTCAAAAAAGAAGCTATGCATAGCAATCTACTAAACGTTGATGAGTTAAAGACCTTCACCGCAAATGATGATCAAAGGTCACCGTAAGTGTATACCATCAATGAAAATGACATATTGTCATTTCAGTTTTGTTTTTGTACTCCTTTCGGAGTGGCACGAGTAGTCTGCGATGCCCATTTCCACTTGTTTGTGCCGTGTCTTACGTGGCTGCTTTCCCACTGGATGCTGCACTGATGGCGAGGCAGTGACAATCGCACCCGCCTATTAATACCGAGGACGATACAGGATAGGCCGCAAATGCCGTGTTTCAAGTTTTTGGTATGACCCGATCGGAAATTGAAACCGCAGCCTACCAGCTTTGGTGGTGCGTGCTTAATCAAATGTGCCACTTTGCCGGTTACGATATAGTCGATTTCTGAAATACGTCTCATTCAGATAGCTATCAGCTTCAGGTAACTACTCTCCACAAGGGAGATAAACAAAGTATCAATCAGCAAAACTTGTAAGAGGAAATCGATTTCGCGTAACACTACACATCCTCAGTCCTGTAATCTTTTTCAGTTGGAATTCAGTTTTATAAACGTAAACAAGAATGGTTTCCGCAGAGCTAAACAACTTATTTTGCATAACTATTTTGAATAAAGGAAAATGTCATATTTTTAATATTACAACCACTGAAAAAATTTACTTGCCTTAGGTGATAGAAACAGAGGGGCGTAGCAAGTAGCTTTTACGCCGCAATCCACTAAAAATGAGATGGGTATAACAACGAGAACAGGATATAGAAGATACATATTTTCCTGTAAAATAAAAACTTGAGGATCGATTGTTGCAAAAAAAGTTGAACCTAACGGCTAAAAATACACAAATGGCTAATTATACTTGTGGTCAACACATTTCCCAACAGTCGCTTTCTGTGTTTTCTTGTAAATAGGGAAAGACTGGAAAAATCTGAGAAAATTTGCTAATTAACTTTATAACCTGAATATTTCGCAGCAAAAGCTGGAAATATTTGAAAAATATTTTGTGCAAGTGAGTATCTTTCTACTTATGTCATGAAACTGATAGGCATAGCAAAAAAACAGCTTTTTTCAATACAAGTATATTCACACGGATGCAGCTGAAAGGGTTTCAGTCTCTAATTAAAGAAATTACTGCTTTCCAGCTCCCAATTTTCTATTCAAAAGTAACCGATTTCGGCAGATGGATTTAAATATACAAATAAGTAAGAAAAGTAATAACAACAAACTGCTGTTGATTTCGTTAGAACTACAGTGGTTTCTGATGTCATCAGAATTTGCAAAAACTAGGAGTTTTGTGCTGTAAATTGAGTAGACCATGTTTGCAGTAACAAGTAGGACATAATGAAGAGCTGGAATTAGTTAACTACAATTTTTATTTCGTTCATATTCTTGTTTTGAAAACCTACAAGTTATCAGTTTAACTTTTGAGTGAAAGTCTTGGCATGTAGTAACATTTTGGGAAAGTCTAGAAAAATCGCATAACGTACAAAATAGCCTATCCAAACTTTGCGTTGCACTGTTAAATCATCATAGTTTTTGCTAAACCATCAAGTACTTCAAATCACCAACTTTTTTGTAGAAAAACATCAAGGTTACCTGAAAACTACCATCGAAATTAGAGTGAACATAAGCTACAGCATAAGCTGTGAAGAGTTCAATTGAATATCCTACAGGGCTTTTAAATGCCATGCAGTCGCTACTTGCAGTTGCTTGGATGACATAGCTTAGGCTCACACAAAGTAATCCATACCTCAAACTTCGTCAGTGTTTCAGCCGTTGCTCATTTCAACTACTATACAGCGCTTGCGCTGCTACCAAATGCATATTTGAAGAAGTACGTCGGGAAGGCTGCACTTCTGATACCCTGTTACAGCTTAGTGTTGAGATCGCTTGGATTTTTTTCTAGCGTCCGATTTGCTGCTAACCCCAGCTTTGATTAAGTGTGAATAGGAAGTAGGCCTATTGCAAGCTTAAAATTCCGAGTGAAATCTTTAAGTCGATGTATTACGCACGTTACTGTGAACCGCGAAAGCACAGTCCAACGCGAACAACTGGCACAAAGAAAACAGCACTTTAACTCATTTTATTGTTTCTGTAAAACGCATTTGAAAGTGCAGAAAAATTTATTGTGCATAGGCAAGCAGTGAAGAACTTACAAACCACGAGCTGAAAATTGTAGCAATTCCGTCTATCACCTGGAGAGCGAGGATGGCAAGCTCTACGTAGATTCCAACAATATTTTCAGCTGTACAAACAATCACTGATAAAAGTTCCATAAGTAAAGTTCAATTACCATGTTGCACTTGTGATAACACATACGCAGAACATGCCAGCAACGAATGGCCACAAGCGCTACGAACGTGACGTTAGTTGGAGAAATGCTTCATCGTTCATATGAGAACATTGATTACAACTTTAGTACATGTTGTCACTTGTAACGTATGGCAAATATTGTGCTTTAAAATTATTGATTTGTTATTAAACGACCAGAAGAAGTCACGACAAAAAATTCTCCATTTAATAGTATTTTTGGATTAATAAAGTTTAGTGTTTCCTTTTTAAAAAAAGTTATTGATTTGCGTCGTCTTCTAGTCAAGGTGAAATGTTGATTAAGCATAAAACCCATCGATATATCATACATTGAAGTGTAATTTTTGTTTGCTATCACCCATAAATTATTCGGACGTATTGTCACATTCGTATAGGATTTGCGCTTGTGGAGTGTACTGCCATTCCCAGCGAGATACTCAATTTTTTGTGATTGTTTAAGATATCGTCAGCGTTTCCCACATGACTGTCGGAACCAATGTCATAATTTAAAACGAAAAGTTGTTGGGAAACGTTGCTACAAAAACCGCAACGAAGGAAGTAAGTAAGTAAGTATATAAAAACGTTTTTGCTAATGTTATGATTTTAGAGTATTATAATGGAGAGTTGTTCGGAAACGAGAAGAAATACCGTTAGGGCTTCTTGAACAATTGAATCTGGGAGCAGGGCAGCCATTAAAAAACATACTAGGTTGATTTGCACGAAACTTTTGTCCAAAAGTTTTCATTGCTCCATAACAGGGCTTATTAGTTTTGAGTTTGTGGTGTTGTACAGACATTAAATGCCAGATGAGTGTATTAATTCGCAAAACCATGGTCGCAAATGATATTTTAGTAATTTTCTAACAGATATGTAAAATGCATTTTCCATCCCTCCAATTTCTGTAAACAATTAAAGTTTATTACCCTCAATGCCTTTGGATAACGCAAATCATGTCTGCGATTCATAGCACAAGGAAACTGACCAAAGGTGACTCATATCCCAGCAGTGAGCAGTGTATAAAGGAATGATGTTACTGATCATGTGATTTTATTCTTGTGCCAATGCGCTGAACACTCTCTCCTTTCAATTATTGACCGCCGTCACGTAAAACTCTCAAACACCCAAGAAAAGCAAGAGTACAGGCGATGTAAACAACATAAGTTTCGGAAAAATGAAATGTCTTTCATCGACGGATACCGCAACTTACCTGTTTGTGGCAGGGAGTAGTCAATCTGTCCCATTCCCCACATAACTACGAGAAGTATTCGCAGCACACTTTGAATCTAAGTTAGACAAAATGTTTGAGTTTATGGCATCTCGCTGTTAAGCCAGATTGCATGTTTCGTCGTGAGCATACAGATGATGCAATAGCGCCATTTTGCACATCCTTGCAGAAATGTAAAACAAAAAACTTTTCACAGGGTAGGCCATTCACATGTGTTGGTAACACAGGACCAGGATAAAAATATTTGCAAGAGCGGGAAGACAACTGTTGATACTTGAGAAACGTGTCTTGCTGAAGCGAAGGTCCCCAAAATCAAGGTGCTCCGCGGTTCTTTTAAAAATCAATAGTTTTTGCAAAATCAAGCTTGGTTAAAAAAACAAGCAAGTGATTGCTAAGTTAAAAGTTCAGCAATGTCCAAGCAATAGGAAAAATTGATCAAAAAAGAAACAGTTATCAAAAAAAACGACCCTAATAGCAGTAAAAGTGGGTTTAATTTTTTTAGTTTTAAAGTAGATCGACAACTTTTGAACTTTTTTTGCAGTGGCATTTGAAAAGCCATTAAAACAAAGTAAACCAACTCCGACATAACGTACAGTGTTTAGTGTATTTATTTCAGCTGGAAGACCCACAAGACGTGGACCAGTACGCAAAGAAAACAAAATAGAACCACCTGCAAAACTTTAGCACAGTAGAGGAAACCACACACGCCCAATACACACGAGATGACACTACCGGCAGACGTACATGAGAGCAACTTGCCGATGAGCAATTTAATGAATTAAACCAGGGGTGCACAACCTGCGGCCGTACATGCGGTTTTCGTTAAAAATTTATGCGGCCGTGCACATGTTATTAAAATATATGTTATGGCGGCCGTGCATTAATGAAAATACTTTGTCTACTGTATGAAGATGCTTAGTAGAAAGACGGCCAAACATACATGCGGAAGGAGGCGATATAGGCTCAGTGTGTGGAAGCAGAACCGAAACAATGCAAAAAATTAAAAAATTAAAGTATCTTGAAATCACTGGCGGCCATAATTCATAAAAATCGACCTAATGCGGCTGGCAATAGCAATAAGGTTGTGCTCTCCCCGTCTAGAGTCTTCTTTAGTTATTTCGGAAAAAAAACAAAGTGAAACCTTGCGGCTATCGAGTCGAAATGGCTCAGCATAATGAAACATCACAGTAATAGTTATGTAATATGAAAGTACAAACAAAGGCACATAACAGTGAACCAGACCTGAGAGAAAAGGACAATAGTAACAGTTCAGTCGACTTTATACAAACTGCGAAGCGCCACGGTACAAACCACACAAGCAATCACAAACGCATGCCAGTAAGGCGTAAACGACAGATGAGGTGAATTTATTTTTCTTAAAAATTGAATAGGATGTATCCGGTAGTAAATTTTAGGACATTCATTCTTATTTTAATAACAAAAATGCTCGGTATTGTTTGTTGAAGACATTGTGGGATTTACCTTTGAAGTATTGTTCTACATTTCCCCAAAAAGTAGCTACTCGACGAGAAATGTTTCTTTCACCTGCGTTTTGTGAAACGTGTCGTATAAAATTGTTTTGGTTGGTTGCATTTCTTGTAGTATGACAACGAACATCGGTTTCTGGCCCTATTTCTGGCCCAGACCCGTATACAACACTGTCACAAAAATTTTTGATAACGGTTTTCATCGGTTTCCACTGGTTTTTACTTTTGGCATGTTTTCACCGTCATCCGACGTATCTCCCCGGTATTTTGTGCTTTTTCAGCGTCTGTGCCAGTTGTGTGTTGTTTCGAGGCTGTGTGGTATACAGGTCTGCCGTGTTGTGTTTATTTCTGATTAAGAGGTTCGACCTCACTGCGTGCTGGCAACTCAGATTTCGGAAGTCAGGCAGGTCTATTTGTTGTACTGTTTTCTCAAGAAAGTTAACGGACTGCAGATTAACAGGGATGCATTCGCGGTGTGAAAACCATTAACCAAATCTTCCCAAACCCCTAGCCCTCAAGTAAAGACCTTTGACACCAAAGGTTTCCTACATTTGGAAAGTTAGGCATACAGTAAGTTTAGCTAATTCAAATTTATAAATATCGTGAAGTTTCAAAAGATTGAGAGATTTGCAGAGGTGTGTTGTGACATTTAAAGTTGTTATATGTAATAGTTTGTAGCTGTTTTTTTCGGTGATTTTCCTGTCACAGACCGAATTTTTTGAAATTACCGAACAAATTAAGTCAATTCGGTCATAATGTCCGAAACAGTAGGCTAGTGAATAAGCCTATTGCTACTGTGCGTTTTAATACTATCACAGGGAAAATGACCGAAATGTCTCGTGAAAAAAACAGGTTCGTAGTATGTCACTGTGAACTACTTCTTGTGGTTGCAAAACAGAATTTCTAGTTGTGCCCCATGAAACAATGCAGTATTTTAGATGACAGTGTACAAGAATAAGACAGCATTTTTAATACATCAATTGATACCTGATTTCGAATTTCAGAGAATACGGTAGGTAAGATGCCCTGACTTGTTTTGATTTTATGGATTTTACGTGAGATGACCAAATTGACGAGCCCTTACGTATCAAAACCCTTACGTATTTTGCACACGTTGTTCGTTGAAAGTAGCTGTCATCAATTTTTATTAGGAACGAACAAGTTTGAGATAGGTTGCTATTATTTTTAAGTGTTTCGTTGAACAAAATGGCTCTTGCAACTAGGGGAGATGTTCACAAATACTGTCATACTGTGGAACAAACGAATGGCAATAAGGCTAAGTTCTTGATACCAATTGAAAATACATTAAAATTACACTTTAGATACAGTTTGTGATGATGTATTAATTCCATGCTTTATAGAAGATCCAAAAAATTTTCTAGCTTTGTAATATAGATCGCAATAGCACTTTCCCGTAAACTAACTTTGCTGGTTCTTGGTATAGGAAAGTTATAAGTCGCTTCAGCATCACGACACCAGAAGGGTGACACAGCTGAATCTGGTCGCAAATTGTTTTGCGAGAAAATCGATTTCGCGTCAGCGACGCATGCCATTGATTTTAAATGTGAAACCATTACCACAGTGATAAACGGCAGTTTATGGCTGAAAACAACAATTGCCAGGAACATAATAAATGATAAAAAATCTCTCAACATCCTTTACTTCTCAGCTACTTGCAAATGGTGGCAAGTCAGTTCATCGGAAGTTTGTGTAGGTGACAAATGAAACAAATTGTCTTTAAAGAAACAAAACACTACCTACTTTTTATGAGTGTAAGATACGTACTGTGCGGGATATGTACATGAACCCTCAATTTCTGATGTCGCGATGTTGGGAACGACTGAAAGAAGCAGTTGTATCTCTTTGACAGTGAAAGTTGTGTATTTTTAAAAATTAATGCTAAGACAAATAAAACGCTCCAATTAGTCCAGGTCGTTTTGGGAGAGCTTAAGGGTTGAGAAAGACGTATAGTTCACAGCATCCTTTTCAAACTAGAGTTAACAAGCCCAATCATTTTCATGGACGCCGAAAAGGTACGTGAAGACCCTGAACTTAGATAAAATGTCAGGCATCGAGGCATGTCAAGCTTTAGTCACAGAAAATTATATTAATTGATGCCAGGGGTTATGCACGAGAAAAATTAATGAGCCATTTTTTGATCCAAGATATTTGCCTGAGTAGGACTCAAATATGTAGTAGCTTAGGCAATGCACAAAACAAAAGCTTGTTCGTTCACTCACAACGAGTTTCCATCCAGTGGCGGCTACTGCTTTCACAAGTTGCAGCTTGCAGCAAAAGCAAGCTCGGTAATACTTTACAAGGGGTATCTGGACGATACCCCAACTTATTGTTTTCATCTTTTACGTCGCAGGAAAAGTATCGAAGAACCGCAACACAGAAGTTGGGTGTCAGCAGAGAGCGCTTCAGTAAAATGACATTATTTGACAGTGTAACATTAAGCTGAACCTGTGGAAAACCGGATTTGAGCGCTCATGTCCAAACAACGTATAAATATAACTGCTTGAAACGGAGTAATACACTGGCTGCAACTTATTTTACTGTTGTCGTGGATCGCATTTGTATTACAGTCAACGTAGTTATGTGCAATAAAAAGAGGTTAAACTACACGAAATCGACAACATGCGAAGTTATTTTTACGACAGTCTTTGTGTTTTATGTTCAAGAAAAACAAAATCCCAGTGATGCAACGAAAATGGAATAACATTTTGGTAGATAAAGTCAACTGCCTATAGATTACTTGCAACGCGAACGTTCTGCCACGTTGTCAGCTGTAGGGGGTCTAAAAAGACGAGATACACATTCAACACAAGACTAAAAAGGACCGTCACGCATTTTCAGTCACGGTCACACATTTTTCGGTTTTGCTTGCCGTCACTCGTGAATGCCACCTCAAGCAAGATACTTGAACTTCTCAAACTGTTGCAGTGTATTACCGCTTACTTGCAGCAGGCACTCATTTGGGGGTATCTGGAGAGACAATATGCCAGTCTCATGCTCTTTTGTATGGCAGTCCTGCTTGAGACAATATATCAGTCTTGCTACGTAGGCATGCTCTTTTCATCTGTAAATTTACTTCATCAGGTTCTGTGTTTGTCAGCCTTTCTAACTCTGCTTCTTTTATTTCCAACTGTTGTTTTTCAACAATTTCCAAAAAGTAATAAACCGGGCTGGTTGACTAGATGACCGCCATGGTCCTTCACCAATCCCATGTGACACAGTGACACTCTTTGTTTACATTCATCAGCTATTATGCCATTGTGTTTTCATTTATTCTAATGTTCACTGACAGTTGGTTCCCTTATTGCGCAGTGGCTCTCTGCATATTGTTTCTATTTATTAGCTGAGTCATATGAAACTACAAATAAATAAATCTTTTTGGTGGTACCTTTTCTTCCCGCTTGGTCACACGTAGCTGAAAACCGATGCAGGTAGCACCAAGTCGTCCGCAAAATGTAAACATTTGATCCTGCAGCTTCCAACAGTGACAACAACGAAAATAAAATGTATCGATTCAACTTCTCCCATAGGTCAAAACATAGAAAAGCCGGCAACATAGTTTAGAATTTATCAAGTTTACAAAAGCCATCGTGCCTGCTTTAAATTTTGAAACTAAGAATTGCTTGGTGGAAACAGTAGGTATAGCATCTGGCGAAAGTCTGCGGAATTATGATCGACATTTGGCTGACCATATTCTACCGATTTTACTTGTTACAAACAACTGACTGATGTGTCAGGGTTCCGTATAGAAGTTGTAAACCAAGTAAAACAAATACCTAGCAAGCACCATAACATGCTACACTGACGCTAGCATGACGCGAAATGATCATAATCAGTGGTCACCTTTTATGATGAGCATCTCTTAACTGCACTGATTCAGTGAGAACATTTGCAAGTAGACACGCTTTTCAAAAGGCATGGCCGCAGTTCTCAAAGAAACGGCAAATCTTTTTGAGGAGCCAGATATACTGGGGTAAAAAGTGATTACTTCACGTTGTTTTCAGGTATGTTTATTTCGTGACTACAATCGACAGCTTTCTTTTGTGTCGCATGACTGCTTGGTGCTTTCTCCAGTGTTCGTCAGACATTTCGTTTTCTTACTGGGACTCCATTTAAGGTTTACTTTTCTTCCTACCACTCTTCATAAGCAAAATATTACACATACCTAACTAGTAACAGCATGGACCATTTATTTTATCGAGCTAGCTAAACAGTCGGATTTTAAATAACGGAGACGGCACTGCATCTCTATACCTACAATATTCCCTATCCGTTGATAAAGCATTTCCAATTAAGCACAATAAGCCCACAAAAGATTGACTCATTCATTTCAAACTTTTTCGCACACAAAAACGTTTTTCGAACTGAAATGTTTTGTAACCCTAAACCTTATTTTGAGTCAGAGAAGAATGCTAAGTTTTGGTTTTGGTCAAATTAAGACATCTGAATTATGTTTTAGCAAGAAAAACAAACCCTCATAGGTTAAGACAACTCCTCCTTTTCACTTCTAAACGCTTTGTTGATTCATTGTAGCACGTGCTGTAACAGAACAAAAAATTTCCAGTTTTTTCAAAAAAGCTTCAAAGAATAACCATAGCCAAATGAATCTAAAACTCGTTTATTTATAACCGACCTAGTGATGTTATTCCGATGCAAAATAGAGTCTGAAGAGCAATCTTTTCGATAGACAACAGGGTAAAAATCAGCACTGAAGTACTCCTAACAAAACCAATACTTTCCTTCTAAAGTAGCTATGTTCAACCCGAGGCCCGCGGGCAACATGTGCCACATATGGCCCAGTCGAAGTTTTGTGCGGCCCAGTTTAGGTGTGCGCTGTAGTAAAAGTATCCTATACACTGACAATCTGTCCTTATTTTGATAATCTTGAATTTGACATTTTTGATGCAGGTGTTCTTCAGTACAACTATATATCACGTCTGTTTCCATTCCAGTTAGGATTCCAACGCTTTCGGTACATTTAGATCAGCTAAATTTACTTTGCTAAGATCAAAGCAAGCCATTGAATGTGCGGCCCTGGTTAAGATAGTGACATACTTTTTGACTCAGTAAGTCATTTGTGTTGGACATAGCTGTTCTAAAGGAGACTCTCTTATCTTTTGTAAAACAGACCAACGACAAACAACTAGCTGGGACAATCATGCTTTGCTGTACTTGGCGTCTCTCTGAAACCTAACTGCGAGACAACGAAGGGTAACTGTTCACCAACATTGACACAAGGCTGTGGCTATTCATTTAAATTGCTTTAACTCTTGTACTCATTACCTTCTTCACCACACGCCAGGCAATGAATTGCTCAAATCTAATCTCTCTCCGTGATTGCCTTCGTCAAAGCCAAGGTAACTTTGCGATGCAGCTGAATCATCTTGAAAGCAAACAAACTGAGGCTGCCACACAGCCTCGGACAGACCTCAAACAGCAAAGCGCGAGGCTATTAAGTCAAATATTTCACTTGTGATCACTGATCACACTTGTACTTGCATCAAGCTTCATCCTTGAAAAGAACCCTATTTCACAAAAAGGGAGCTGATGCTAACCCGACTCAACGTCGGCCTAACCTCTAACGCTGAAATCGCTTGTGATCAAATTGCATTCGTGACGACTACCTTCTTAGTTTCAAGTTGCCGCACCTCAGGCGTAAAAGTTCGACACAGTTGACTTGTTAACAAAAATAGTTCTTTTCAGGCGTGTCGCGGAGACCGGGAAATTGATTTTTGCAAATAGTGCATGCTTATTTAGGTAGATTTAAAAATGTTTCTTGTCTAACTAAAATTATTTACTGTCTGATTAAATAAAAACCTAATGATATTTTTTGAAAAGGTTTGTCTGTACCAAATGTACTGTAGTTTCATCACATCCCTTTTGAAGTATAAACGTCAATTTTGTGTGAAACTGATATTCTGTCACCACTTCAGGGATAAATGTGTCTGCACCAAAACCAAATTCAAGCAAATTACAATCCATTTCACAAAAGCTGATATGTCTTTGTTCTTAGCATTTTGGTTTATAACGCCTTCTGAATGGTTACTGAAATTATACAGTGGAACGTGAAATTAGCTGTAAAAACACAACAGCTTTCCTTCCAAAAATCATAAACAGACTGCAACACTAAATGTTTTTCTGAATGGTGATGTGTTAAAATCAAGTCAAATATCTTGGTGTTTTACTTCATGCCTAACTGAAGGATGACAATGACATTCACTGTATTGTGCAGCAAACAAACTCAGCGGCATCTGCACTCAGTGTCCAACTGCGGTTTAAAGTACTTCGTTTCGTGCCCATCGCGCGCCATTGTATGTCTGCCAATTATGGAATAGTACACGTACTCCCGTTTTCAACTCTTTCGCGTTGACCATAACAACGCTTATCGAATTTTACATTACATCCCCAGGAATGCAAGTGCTCGTCAACACCAAGTTACCTTATTCGTCAGGACACTTGTCTTTGATTATAAACAGTTTGTATGCTTTCGTTAAACAATTAGCGTCTTTATCGAACTTTTTTTACCAGCTTATTTCACCTGCCTAGTAGCCTACTGCTATCACGCATCTCAATTTCTTCACCATTATGTAACATTTCTGTATTGCGATGACCAAACGCACACTGTCTGCTTCTCAGTGTTTGCTTCTCAGTGTTTGCTTCTCTTCGGTATTGCTTGCGCGTCCCAAATAACACCTGTACCTTGTGATGAGCTGCGTTTCAGAATTTCTGTATTCTTGTGTTCTTTCACAAATTCCTCGATTATGGATCATGTGTCAAAGCCAAAAATGTAAAAACAGTATAATTCGCTTGCAACGACTTCGGCTATAACGATAGTTCGCCTGTAACGACGCTTTTCGTCGGTCCCGACAGAAATCCTATCTGTTACGTGCAGGGGTGTAGTGCTGAAAAAAGATGTGTGTGGGATAGCCGTTCCCACCTCACTACACCCCTGATTTAGGTTAAAGCCGAACACCAAATATCGCCAGGGGTGTAGTGGCGCGGGAACGGCGTTCCCACACCTTTTTCATGTTTTGCTTTAAAATGGCTTTGAAGCTGTTCCAAAACGGCTATTTATTTTTGGGATGCGTTCCCACACCTTTTTTGTTAGCACTACATCCCTGAATATCGCTCAGATGCCTTCACACGCACAAAGCTCTTTTAGTTTTCGCAATCCACTCAGGCAAGCTGCAACAGTGTAACCTAATCCGTAACGGCCTGAAAAGCTCAAGACTAGTTACTTCTCTGAAACGAAGATAGCAGAGTTACGATCAATGCATACACTAGACGAAACGTGGAGTACGCAAATGCTATTGGTGATGTCCAGTGGCGCAACCAGCTCTTCATTTCGGGGGGGCAATTTTCATGAACTTTCATTCGATGACGTCATCGTGCTTATTCAAGCGTGGTACAACTCTTTCGCAAACGGTCACAGATATGTGCTTTTCGCAATATTTCCGAAAATGAGAACTTATTA
>Ga0210059_1007371_pt1 | contig 17482 bp, 11 predicted proteins | sample Ectturendosymbi2_FD_188042 | JGI IMG/M metagenome (GOLD analysis project Ga0210059, IMG submission 188042) | Ecteinascidia turbinata endosymbiont from Florida, USA - Sample 2 (SPAdes) (version 2) | ecosystem: Host-associated > Tunicates > Ascidians > Unclassified | place: Key West, Florida...
CAACAACATTGCGAACAGCCACCCTAGCCCTGGTCCATTCGACTGCAAAGTATTGCGCTCCTGTTTGGTGCCGCAGTGCTCATACCCGCCTCATTGATCCCGCCATCAACGACGCCTTGCGAATTGTGACTGGATGCCTGCGTCCTGCACCAGCGGACAACCTTCCAATCCTCGCAGGCATCCAACCTGCTAAGCTTTGTCGCAGAGGAGCCACACCATCTCTAGGACGCCGTGCCATGAAACCTGGACACCTGCTCCACTCAGCGCTCACCCGTCCATCGGGTGCAGCTGCACGGCGCCTCAAATCGAGACACCCATTTTTACCCGCCGCACAACAACTCATCAGTTTATCTGACAACAATAGCATACGTGCGGCGCAGTGGGCGGATCATCAATGGAACGTGGAGTGGGCGGACAAATCCACAAGACTCCGCACTTCAATTCCAGACACCGGTACACACACACCCGGAATGACATTCCCAAGAAGAGCCTGGATCCGGCTTAATCGCCTCCGCACCGGTGTCGGACGTTTCCGCTCCTGCCTGTACAAATGAGGTATGGCCTCCTCTGCAGCTTGTGAGTGTGGCGCAGAAGAACAAACCGTCGACCATGTCGTCCTCCACTGTCCAATCCATCGACCCCCCACAGACTACACGGCCTGACAGTCCTGGACGATGAAATAACCGAAAGGCTGCTTAACACCTGCCCCGATATCTAGGCGGGCTAGCAGTGGATAAAAGAACTCGCTCAAATGAAAGAAGAAGAACCTTCCAATAAACCTTGTTAGTCTTTGTTGATTTTTCACTGTGAACGCTCATCACACATAAACGCTAATCATGCATAAACCGAACAAGTAGACCTGCATGTTGACACAACTATCAGACAAAACTCACTATAGTTAGAACACCACTTAAAAAATTGAGCAGATAGCTTCGAAAATTCGCAACAGCAAATATAGCTTTGCACTCAGTACTCACTCGGAAGTCAGAAATATACCTTAACGATTAAGAAATATTCCCACAAGCCTGCATAGATGCATTCTAACAACCTACGTATAATTTTATACTGAGTGAAAAGAAGCCACAGTGGATTTTTCAAACTTGTGGAAACATTGTAACAGGTTCACTCATGTTTCTTTTCACACAGTATAAAACTATGTGTATTTAACTTATCAGCAGTCCCTGTCTGGCTCAGGGGCGTAACGAAGGGGGGCACAATTCCCCGGTCGCCGAATCAGTATGGGAGCGCCGAATGACCGCAGGAGGCGCCGAAAAGTCCCATCAATGTCACACGTACATTCTGCAATGCAGTGCATTTGCTTCCGAAAGACCTCAGGTGCGAACATGGGGGCTCCAAACTTGCTTCTTGCCCCGGGCCCCATCTAAGCTCGTCACACCCCTGGTCTGGCTACATTATCTGGCAAGAATCTGCGTTCAACAGTCACACGCGGCGAAACACCTACAACCGGATCTTAATGTGAACCTTTGAAGATCTGCTGCCATGTAATTGTTACGCAACAAAGACCAACGATAAGACAATCCGCTCACAAATTTCACAACATGCCCCAGCAGGCAAAAGAATGAACATGAGTGAACTGCAAGGCATGACACCAGAGCAATGAAGCTGGCTCTTGTGCGGTGTTAGTGTCACACCGGGAAATAAACTGTCATTGCAAGGATTATATATCAATTAATCGGAATTAAACTATTGGTTTCAGGTTTTCTAAATATTTTCGGTTCATAGTCCCAATGAGCTCATTACCGGTGTCTCAAAGCTTATAGAGGTGGGCCGTTCTGTGGATGACATCAGTGTTTCACATAGACTCTCTGGGAAGTCTGAAAGCAATCCGCGACCTTCTGTCATCGCAAGATTCTGCTCGAGACGAATCCGAGATGAGATCTACAGCCATCGACACCTGTTACAGGAATACAACAAAACCCATCCACAGGAGCGTATCTATATTAATGAGAGTCTCACCAGGACAACCGCCAACGCTTCAACAAATGCTTATTGTACAGGAAAAGCAACAAGGGCGTACGCAAGGGGGGGTGGGGGTGTTGGAGTTAAAACCCTCCCTTGAGCGTGATATTTTACAAAAACTTTTTTATAAGGCGAGTGTATAGGACTTGATTTTTTACAAAAATAACGGGAGCGCGTGTAGAAGAATATGCCTATTATGTTAACAAACTTCGCTAGAAAACATGAATATGACGTCAACTTGTGACGTCACAAACAGCGCACACCAAATACAAATGACCACCATCTGCCACTGAATGAAACCCCCCATGAAATTTTCTGCGTACGCCACTGAAAAGCAATAACTTCAAATACATCTGGACAAGGAATGGAACCACCTATCTACGACGGAATGAGAACAGCAACACCATTGTCATAACAAAAGAAAGTGACTTGGTGAGATACAAAATCATTAACCATTAGATAGTTGCAGCAAACATCTCTGTTTGAACTTATATAACATGACAAAATGGATTTGGTAGACTCTTGTAGAAAATGCAGCAGACGTTTTAGTTCAGCTGTTCCTGCAATCTTCTGCGATATATGCAAAAAATGGTTGCACTTAAAATGTTCAAACTTGACTAATTCGCAGTTTGCTGCATTGTCTTCAAGTAGCACGCCTTACTTTTGCGATATATGCGTTTCCAACTTCTTGTATATTAATTAGACTGTGATCATAGCATATCAGATGTTGCCTGTAAGTCCTGGCCATTACTTTCTGACCCAAGCGACTCTGAGTGTAAATACTATGACCATCACGTATTCAACTCTCTTTTGACTAATAAAACAATTACCCCAACTTGCATAGTTCATCTTAATATTAGAGGCTTGAAAAAGAACTTGGATAAACTTGTAAACTTAATTTATGACCTGAAAAAATCCCCAGAGATAATAGCTGTCTCTGAAACCAAAATTAACAAAAAACATACCCCTTTCTTTCAAACAAAAATTTGTGGATGTAATTTTGTACATGCTGATTCTGACCAAAAAGCTGGTGGTATTGGAATATATATATAAGACAACATATCATTTCAAAGGCGAAGTGGTATATGTAATGATCTAAAATATGCTGAAAGCTTATGGTTGAGACTAATATCGGTTGTAGGCAATGTGTTCTTGCGGTTATTTATAGACACCCTAAATATGATTGTAAAGTTTACTGATGATGTTAGTGCTATTTTACACTATCTAAGTGACAAGAGGCTGCTATATATTATTTGTGGAGACATTGACGTAAATCTATTACAACACACAAGTTCATCAAGCGTACATAAATATATTGAAACATATGAAAGTTATAACTGTCAACAAATAATAACCAGGCCAACTAGGGTAACAGCAACTAGCGCATCACTCATTGATCACTTCTACACTACTTTTGAATTGGAAAAATTAATCCCTGGAATACTTATCAATGACCTGTCAGACCATTTATCAGTTTTCATGCTAATCAAAACAAATACCGCTAAAATACATGACAAGAAACCTATCACAAAGCGTGACTTTACTAACTTTGATTCTGAAATGTTCCTTGAAACAATTAATCATAAATTTCAACATTTACCTCAAACTGAGGGTGACCCCAGCAAGGATCTTTATAAAGCGTTAAATGTTTTGGGTGACAGCCTCAACCAACAGGCTCCACTAAAAAACTTTCTAGATCAAAAAAGAAACTATCTAAAAAACCATGGGTAGCAACTGGTCTTTACAAATCAATCAAGAATAAAAATAAAATGTATAGAACTCTGATTCGAACCAGATTCTCAAACACAAGAGCCCATAATCATTATAAGAAATATAGATATAAGCTTAAACATATCATGGAAATGAGTAAAAGAAACTACTACCAATCACAATTATCTTCCAACAGTCATGATCCCCGAAAACATGGAAACTAATAAATTTTCTTGTTAAAGGCAAGGAAAAAGGTTTAACTTCCCCAGATGAGCTGATAAACCTTGTAAATCAACAACCTGCCAGTGACCCTACACACATGACAAATATCTTTTAATGATTATTTTGTATCTATTGGCAATCAGTTGGCAGCTGCTATAATATCACCCGGTAGTAAGCAATACCCGGTCTCATGCCATGGATCCCAGAAATCATTTGTACTTCATGAGACAACTAGTGAAGAGGTAAAAATAATTATCGATAATCTGCTAGTATCTAAAAGTGTAAGAATGAATGACATCCCTATACACATTCTAAAAACATGTAAGCAGATTTTATCACCATTTTTAGCACAGCTCTTTAATAGATGGGTAAAAACAAGTATCTATCCTGAATTCTTAAAATGTACACAAGTAATCCCTATTCACAAAGGAGGCCAAAAATCACTATACAAATTATACGCCTATATCCCTGCTGTCTCCATTTGAACAAATTTTGAAAAACTTATATACATCCGCTTGTACTCTTATGTTGAACAAAATAAGATGTTATCCGACTCTCAGTACGGATTTCGTAGTGGACTGTCAACATCAATGGCTATCTATGATATTCACGAAAATCTATTGAAAAATCGTGAAGAAAAATATACTACTTGTGCTATATTTTGTGATCTTTCTAAAGCGTTTGATACAATTGGCCACAGCATACTCCTACACAAGCTTGAACAATTTTATGGAATTAGAGGCCTACCCTTAAAATTGTTGACAAGCTTCTTACCAGATCGTCAGCGGTATACTGTGGTTGAAGGATGTAAATCAGATGTTCAAAATATAAACCGCAGGGTGCCTCAAGGTTCAATGCTTGGACCTCCATTATTCGCTTTATATATTAATGACTTACCCAAATTTTCAAGATTTAGAACAACCATGTTTGCAGACGACACCCTCCTAAGTTTCTCAAGCAACAAACCCACAAGACCTGAACACACCAACAAATGCTGGTCTGCAAAAGATAGATAACTGGATGATAATTAACAAACTCTGTCTTGACTATAATAAGCCATCTTCATATTAATTAAATGCGACCCAAAACCAGTAACACCATTCTCTGTTAAAATTGGCAACAATCAAATTGCTCACGCCAATTGTACGAAGCATTTAGGAGTAATTCTAGATGAAAAATTGTCTTGGTACCAACACATAACCAACCTAGAGGATAAATTAGCACGAAGCCTTGGAATTTTTTACATGACAAGACACTATCTGACTGCTTCTGCACTAAAGTCAGTTTACTTTTGTTTAGTTTATAGCTACCTTCAATACGCAATTGGTGCATAGGGATCAGTGCCAAAAACTGCTCTAAATCATTTAAATGTTCTACATAATAAATTTATTCGAGCGATGAACTTTGCCTCCTACAGATCACATGTAACTCCACTTTACCATCAATCAAATCTGTTGAAAATAAAAGATATTTATCACCTTGAAATTACTAAACTGATGCACTGTTTGCACGATGGCAAGCTTCCACAAACCTTTGGTGATTACTTTGTCCCAGTTACTTGAGTTCACACTCACTTAACAAGGAAAGCCACCCATGGTAAATATTTCCTGCATTCGATTTCAAGCGAGCATGGCGAAAGATCGATCAGGTATCACGGACCTAAGATTTGGGATTCAGTTGATAATACACTACAACGATTATCTTCTATTCTCTTCAGAAAACGTTATCGAGCCCACCTTATCGCACAGTATGCGGAAGAAGACACATCATTTTAGATATAGTTTTCGCAGTTTCTTGAAAATCTAACTTATTGCCCATTTTTTATGTCAAATGTATGATAAATGCACAAAAAATTAACAAGATAAAGTCATACTTTTGTGCCATTATACAATGTAAGTTAACCTAGTCTTGAATATGATTTTATTTTGTTTGTTCCTTCTCTGCGAAAATCATTTTATTTTATTTTATTTTAGTTTGTATTTGTTCTGTGAATATCATTTTATTTTGCTTGTACTTGTTCTGTGTTGCTGTTGTTTTGCTTTCATGTTGTTTCAGGGCAATTGAAGATGAGCAACCACCACCTTCAGCTCAGCAGTGGCAGTACCATCTCCAAGCAAATATCTAGATGATCGTCTCGTTATCCAACCAGTTTTGTTGTTGCTGTAAATCTTGCCCTAGAAAAACTGCTTTTGAGCTTGTTTGCACGGATGCGAAAGGGTTATGGTAAACCGGACGGAGTTTCATTTTGGCTGGGTTTACACTTTCTTCGTCCAGCTCAGTTCCTTCAGGAACTGGCGCACCCCAACGAGAGAAACCAGATGCGACCCAGCACTCCCCTCGCAACTTTGGGGGTGATCCTGCAAACACCCCCTTTCTTCAACTGCGTTGTTAGTGATAGTTTTTCACATGGCCATATCAATAACTAAAATGTAGTTTAATGTTAACTTTTTTAGGGACACCTGACATGATAACCGTACTGTTTTTTTCGGTGTCCTGGCAGACTGTTTACTATGAAACTGTAAATGCACTATCTTTCTTATCGCCAATAAATTCACTACTACCACTTACCGATGTCCAAGGGGGGCAAATGATCCTTTTGCCTTCCCCTTTCCGGTCAACCATGATCAATGTTTGTACTGATGGGAAGATGTAGGAAAAAGTTCAAGAACTCTCATAATATGACGTTTTCTTTGAGATACTGTGTTTGTCACGTGATAATGTTTGTACGTTGTTGTAAACAACTTATGTAATCATTTGCTTAACATAGATGAATTGTTTTCATAACTTAGATTTTTTAAGAAACATTGCTTTAAAAAATATTTATGTAAGAAAAAACACGAAGTCGATGAAAATAATTCTGCAGCTCTTGGAATTACACCTCCAAACCGGAAGTGGTATGAGCACCCCTGGTTAGAAAACCTGCTGATCACCTTCTTTCTATGAACATATCTCAACCTGGTCCCAACAAAAGCGCAAAGGGCCTTTTGAAAAGCTTCGAACACTCTGACACACCTGTTCGTAATGATCAGGCACTAGAATTTTGTTCCTACTCTTAACACATTAACATACAACCTTTCTGTAAGACAGCGTTAAACCAATCCAAATTTTAAAAATGATGCTTAACACTAACTTTTAGTTTATGCTCACAATAGTTCTGCATGGCAGTACACACAACATACAAAAAAAACTTTTCAATTGTTGCGCTATAAAATACTTATTCGAGAACATAACCACTGATAGCATTGTGTTCATCTGCGGTTCAGCTCATTCGAAATTCATTAAAAGAAGCGGAAAGCTTTCGAGGACGCTATAGCAAGCACGTGCACAGCGCGGCGCGTGAGCTTACGAAACGGGAAACAGTGACAACAAACGATTGCTATCGGAAGTGGGGACATTGCACACCTAACGTCGCCCATGGTGTCCAAGTCAAACGATAAAAATGAGTTATGGAGCACGGCTAACGCCAACATTTAAAGAGCACACGTTTTTTTGTATCAAAAAATAGATTCGAGTAATGTCAAGGCTGTCAATCGGTCGTTGGGCTTAAAATCTGAAGGGATGCGGCTTTTTTGACCAAAAAGTATCATCATGCACAAAAATTAAGTTTTCATAAAAATTTACATTGCAAGTTCAGTAAGTAACATAAAGGTACATTTACCACAAATTCAACCCCATTAAGACTTTCGGGAAAAGAATTAAATTGAAAAAAACTAAAATGATTAAAATTTCGATACAACTGTTTTCATGTTTGAAATTATTTTTGCTCGAAAAGCAAAGGATTTGGTGCAGCAGCTTCCTGCACCCGTTAATCATGAGAAGAGGTCATTTTCAAAAATTCCAAAATGGCTTCTAAAATGCTGTTGATGTTGTTGTTGTTCCTATATAACATTTAAATGCCTAAAAATTTCACTTTGTTTCAAACCGCGGAAATACTTTTGAAATGATGTATGCACAAAATCATGCCGTCGATCCTGCTTTCAAACTCGTCAGCAGCGATTACAAAATGAATTAAAATCTGATCCATCATGCACAGGATGTTTTTTTGCAATGGCGCCCTAATTGCAGTTGAGTTCCTCGTTCTTACAATCAATAAGCTTAGTCAGCATTGAACATCACTTGCCACCACCGCACTAACCAGTAACACGGCACTGCACTCAAGACGGTCAAAACATCCATACCTATTTCTCCAGCTATATCAGTTCAGCTACTGCTGCCTGAGTAAAAAAAGATTTTTATCACTGGAACGGCAACACGATCCATTTTCTTCCACTTAGTGGTTGAAGCGCATTAGATCATCTACGTGTGTTGACGGTGTAGAAATAAGCCAGTCTAGAACAGGAAAACATTACCAGGAAACTGTGCTGTATAGCTGTGAAAACGTGAGATAAGTTGACCAAAACAAAGCGTCTAGAGCATCATCGTTGCATTGGCCACGTACGCCTGAAAATGTGAAAAAATATCTTGTCTATTAAGCGAAAGCGATGTGCTTGTATTTTCAAGTAAAATACCATATTAACTTTTCCAAATGATTGCAAGCAGGTAAAGTACATTGCTCCTTTCCTGATTAGCACAGTTTTATTTTAGTCGGGCAGTAAAAATCGTGTGTTAAAATATTTGTACCTGGAATAACTGCTAACAACGGTGAGAAAATTATAACAGACTGTTATGCCACAGTTATTGCCAGTGATGTTATGTTTTTAACTGGAGATTTGAAACATACAAAATTTTTATGAATAAATATGCACGCATTTCGAGCGAATTTTTGACAAATCTCTTTCCTGCACATAGTTTTTAACTTGACGTGATAATAGCGGTCACGTTGAGTTTCGTTGCACAAAAAACGAGACTTTGCTGACTCTTTTCGTCACCACGATTATGTCACAACATGTTTCTACGAGGTGGTGCACGCGGAATTTAAGAAAGTTTACGCAATGTTGTTTCGCAGCGGTTAACCAAACAGTTTTCTGGAACGTTCCATCCAGAAATTGTTGAACAGAAAGCATGACGCCAAACAGTGCCATGTTTCACGTGCTGAACCCCGCCCATAACCCTAACATGATTTATAACATCTACCTTGTTTGGGGCCAAAATATCACAACATAAAATGTGAAATAGCGATTTTTATGAACTGTATCTGACAACATGAATAAAGGCAACGCCACAGTGAACGTTAAATGAAGATTTTTCAACATACCAGAACGTTCAAAGCTATACTTATTGATTAAAACTGGTAAGCTTTACTAAGCCGCTACAACATTATTTACAGGTTCAAACGCTCTTGCAGTTCTTCTTACATTGGGCGAACACAGGGCAATTTAAGAAATGGCATAAAGCAGCACGCAATTTCACACAAATCAGCAGTTTGCAAGTATTTTCAAACCAACAACCCGAGATCGTTGGTAGTGATGGTAACTAACGGCGACTGCAGACCCTCGAATCTCTGTTAATTGAAGTACACAAGTGAGAGCTCAATGCCAACATTCCATCAATGCCTCTCGGCATTTTTTAATCTGTGGCACAGCTCCACGCATCATTCGTGACACTGACGTCAGATGTCACAACCACTGGCACGTATCCCGCTTCATCACGGAACAGCTAATGTTTCGATCCCTACGCTTACAGCTTTTCCGTATTTCGTTCACGTTCACTTTTTCTACGCACTATTCTACCTACTGCTCACAAAACGTTTCTGCTTCTTATAACAAACTTTAATGGCGCAGTGTCCACAAAGGTGACGCAGTCGAGCCTTTTACAATAGTAATGCGGTTTCATGCAAGTCAGTGCATTCGAATTCCTGTCTTGAAATCTGCAAGCAATCCTTACATATGAAATGTGAGAGACCAGTGTTTCACAGAATGAGGGGCGGCGGCCTCGGGCGTCCAAGGCAGGGGTATCCAAAGAGTGAAATTACAAAATTTGCATTTTAGTAAATTGCTTTAAGTAGATGATTCATCTCATTGTAAGGTTACTAACACGTGCTGAATGGAACTGATGGAAACTTGCCCGAGGGGTGCGTGCATATGTATCTTAAGTTACTCTAGAGAGAGATGAAGCACTGCCATCGTGATCCCAAGGCACTACACCCTATCTCTCCTCCTACTTTTCAGACTGGCCAATTCTTGCTTGCCCCATCAAGCTGAATGCTTGTGCAACTGCAGGTGCTAATAGAAAAAATGGACAACTCCTATCATACCGCGCTAGGGCTACCTTTTTTTGATGGACCTATCTGATACTCATTTGCATGCAAAAAAGCAATATCTACTGTAGTTCCTCAATGATATACACATCACTAGAAGAATTTTGCTTATAAGCATGTGCATTATGCCAACAGATTAGAAAAATGTATTTAAGGACTAATATATTTTAAAAATTGCACTTTGAAACATTTTAATTCAAATTTTGAAATTATTTTTTATCAACACTAGCTTTTATGTATTTTATATACTTGTATATCTTACATACCTCAATGCAGGACAAGAGTTTGGTAAGAGGGCAGTTGCCCCTCGCATCATTAGACCTCTGCACACCTCTGTGAAGAACAAAAGCAAAGACAGAGAACTCAAGACAAATCAATGCGATAATGAATAAATCGAAACATAACCTGTGACAAGTAATAACTTCATAATAGACTGTCCTCATATAACTGCTTTCATTAAAACTGCAAACCACCTGAAGCCAGTTGCGGAGAAATAATACCACAGCTACAGTACGATCAACATGGTGATGACCCAAACAAAGCAGGCAGTGGTTGGTTTGCGGATCCTCAAAGATGGTCATTAGGTTGTAAGGTTGACAGACGTACTCTATGCATGCAGAGTCAGTGCACGTTGGAAAGCAAGGTAAAATTGGTGAATAAAAACTGCATATGTGGTGATACTGTGAGGGGATCAAACAAATGGGCCAAGCAGAATGGAATAAATCAATGAGCATCACAAACGGATGTACAAATTATTTCACACGACGGAAAATCACGCTTTGAATATTTATTTGTGCGATTAGTTCGTTAAGCCATTTATCTTCACAGGTATCCTTCGACTCAAACTGGATTGTACTAAAACAGTAACAGTGTAAGAGTAACAGTGTCATAATCTAAAAACTAGCAGTGACACAGTCAGGGGTTTATTAGTGGAAAGAACACCTCGCAGAGAAAACAAACATGTTAGCCACGACTCACAGAAATCACTTCCCTCTGGCTCCAGGGAGATGTGGCTTTTTCGGGCCTGCTTGAACCGCCTGAGAACTGCGGTGGGCCTCTGCAAAAACAATTTGGTCAAGCTGGGTTCATAAAAACGATGATGATACCAGCTGCCTCTGTGGGAGGGAACAAACAATGGCCCATCTTGTTTTTTGTTCTCTGCTACCAGACGAAGAAGTATAAACCCGCATGTTTGTAAGTTTGTTTACAGCTGGTTGATTCTCCCTCAGATTAAAATTGTATGAAATTATTTATCAACAATTTGTCAACGTCATCTAAAGTTTGTGAAAGCAAGGGTGCACCGCATTATCAGTAAAACATGAGATTAAAACTTAGAAGAAGAGTTTATTTATTTTCATATCAGTTTTTCTTGCAGTAGTGTCGCGGGGTCTGGACGACTCGAGATACCTTACGGTGTTCAGCAATTTCTGATAGTTCTGCTGGCTCCACAGCACGAGGGGACCAAGCAAGGTCTGAGATGTAATCACTCCACCTGGTCCGTTAAGAACAGTTTCTCAAGGTAATGTGTATCCAAAATGAAAATAAAACAAATGTGTAGGTTGAAGGACTGCAATGTTGGAAATGTTTTACAAGGATTCACAATGGCTGGCGCATACTTCCCTGAGTCCGTTGCAGTTGGCAACAGCTAGCGAAAAATTGTTTCGCAGTTTTCAACATTCGGCAGTAATGTCAGTTTTATTTAACATTTATTAATCCTCAATCTGAAATTCTTGATTGCTTGGAGGAATTTTGTCAGTTTATAAGTTCACCAGCTTTTATTTGAAAGATTCCACAAAAATCAGTGCGAATCTTAGAACAATTGGCTCAAAAGAAGAAGTGCAAATCAACTGTTTGCAACAGCAGGTTCGAATTCTATGCCGTATTGACAAAACAACTCACTTTTAATTAAAAGCTGTTTAGATTTTGTTGTACAAAGGTCACAGGAATTTAGAGTTCAAAACAACATACGTCTAAACGGTAGTTGGTTCCATGCGGCAACAACAAACTATATTTTCTATTCTACTGTGTCACAGAGGTGCCTACGGATTCTGTTTGAAACGTTTTTGTGAAACAAGATGCCGGCAGTGTCGTTCACGACAAAAATAGCTTTTGTATAAAGCAACTAACGAAACAAAATGTTTTCAATGACAAGGAAACGTTCTTCGTTGAAGGTGACTGCTAAATTTGCGATGATTCGCTCCAACGTCAATTGCCTACATCATCTGTCTAAATCAGGGGCCTCCAAACTACGGCCCGCGAGCGAAATCCGGCCAGCGGAGCCATTTCATCCAAAAATGAAATATATATATACGAAACATTTGTTGATTTGATAGATGTAACATATCCAAAAACAATTACATTACGTAAAGATGTCCGGCCCTCGTACTGTTGTGTAATAGCCTATGTGGCCCCTCGGACAAAAAAGTTGGAGACGGCTGGTCTAAATTATGAATGCTTATTTTTGAAAGCAAATCTTTCTGAGATTTATTGCTATCTGATTTTAATTGCAATAATAACGCCGTCCTATGAAGTTAATTAGTAATAATATCTTCGTTGTACAATATTGATATCACTGGAACGCAATTATGTTTCTCATATTTTTTGTAGATTGAAATCGATGTGACTTGAGCAACGGCAATTTCTGGCGTCATGCGGACCAACAAAATCATGAAACAAACAAGGATTGCACCCACAACATTTTTCTTGCACGTAATTTAACTTTTTTTTATCAAGGATACCTCGCACAAGTTCAGTACTTCGTCAAGAAATCTGAAGCTTTACAGGGTGAGTGAAATAATGAACTTTTTTTACCAGACGTTAATTTCTCATTTGCCAACAAACATACTCGGTTTGCATTGTATGAGTTTTAAGTGGCCGCATTGCTTTATACTTTAAGCAGAGCGATCAGTTGATCATTTCTTGCGTTAATACGTTGCTGAAGGGTCTTGTTGTCCAGTTCTTCCTTCCCGTTTTTAAGTTTTATTTTGTTAATTCTTGTCTTTCATATATGTCTAAATGGGTACGCCTATTTGATAGTTGATTTCTCCCATCGAAGGCACTAAATCCCTGGGTGAAGTGTTTCGTCGCACTACAGCAGCTTTTTTCTATTTATCGTCAGTATCTAGTGAGGTCGTGTGGGTGAAACCACAATATGCCAGTTTTTTTATGAAAGCAATTGCTTCAACTGCTTTCAACCTCCCGCTTTTTACAGTAAACGGCTGGACATTCGCCGTAAAGCTGTAAACCCAGGCACTTTCAAAATTACTGAAGGTTTGAATTTTTATAAAGTACAAGAACATACGTTTGATTGACATCATTGTTTACTGAATTGAGAAAAAGGCAATGTGACGAAATACCAGTCTTGTTTATGTGACAGTTGCCATTCGAACGTTTCCAGGAATGAGCAAAAAAGCCTGGTTTGAACAGCATTAAAGATAATGTAGTGCTTTTTATGGTAATACCGGAGTTCACACATTTTGGAACAGAGAAAACTCCGCAAGTCTTAAAAGGCTGTATTAGAAACTACAGCGAAGAAAACATTGGTTTAATTTAAATTACTTCGGACCATTCGAAACAACTGTTTTCCTCGTCAGCAAACATACAATCAATAACGTGCGGAACATTAGGCCTCAAAACGCGCAGGTGCCGGAGAACATATGAAAAGGGGAGGGAATCGTTAGTTGCCAACCTTAATGGATCCAGTTGACCATAGCTTGGATGACTGTCTTATACCTTGCGTACAACAGTGAAGTGGATGGCGTATGGACATTTAACGAAGTGCGTTTTTATCGGAATCAAAAAAAGATTCCAAAATTTGCGAACGTTTCCAATCGCAGAGAAAGGTAGCAATTGTCATTCATTAACGTTCCAATTAAACGAAAAGAGCTTCTCCGCGTATAAACAAGAAAACTACAAGGCCTACATATGCCACCATCTGTGATTTCCGTAAAGGAATGACAGTCACGACTGAGATGAAACTGCTGTGAAAAGTGAGACATTTGTTAGAGCGCAGTAGTTCCCCTCTTTTTGCCTTCAATACATTTACATTCTCGAAATCCTTGATAAATAAAGCAAAAAGTGGAACATCTGAGATTTCGCAAATGTTGCGTACCTTCAATCGGTGCGAACGCCACTTCAAGCTGATGCTCACGCTTATGACTAAAGTATGAAATTCCAAAAAGAGCACATTGAGTTATTAGTAATGTGGTAACACCTGTACTGGGCATTGTTCAAGCCTCAGAAAGAAAAAAACGACTAGTAATGAGGCACAAGCATAACACTTATCTTTGAGGAAGAAATGAGGCGTATCTACTGAACAGTCACGTCAAAGTTGCTTCACAAAGGTGACTTCGCAAGAAATACACTTATTGCAATGGCGAAAGCACTGAATACGACGAATCTTGCTAACATCTCCATTGAGCGATATACAATTCTCCTAGGTTTGAAATGAAAGATACGGATAACATTTCCAATTGTGATGGCTTTATATAAAAGGAGTCCTTAACAACGCATATTTGTTGAATAACATGCATCGATAACCTTCTCAGGGCCTGTGCAAAACGCATCTAACATTTAAAATTGCAAAGGTTACTTAAAAACGTGTCAAGAGCTGAAAGGTACAGGTATTTACAAGTAAACTCACCAATAGTATGAAAAAAAGCTCAAATAGAAAGTTGCAATATACTTGCTTCATAAAAATTACAAATCCACAGTGGCCTGTCATAGTGGTTACCCTTATGACAGTCGCATTGCAGATCAGTGAGTCTTTCTTTGCATTGAGCTGTCATAGGCATTGTTCACGCGGTGACTACTTTCACGATATGTGTTTCACTTATGCTAACCACGAAGCTGCTGAACAACATCCGATGACGCTTTTCACGTCTCTTTTATGAAACGACCGGGATTTCTAAGAGTTTTGGAAATAAGTAGTCTGCGAATACAACAATCTACGTGAAAGTCAGAAAAGGACAATTTGAAAATTAATTATTCGAACGGATACATGACAAGGCACCATTAAAATCGTGATTTCCATATACTTTATCCAGGCCATGTATGGCTGGGTTGAAACCATAAAATATCAGCATAAAAGAGAGCCTACAAAGGATGTCCCACATGATGACAGACAACATCTTTACTGTTGTCTGTTGCAATGCGACCGTGAAGAGGAGCCATGAAGATCGCTCTGTAGGCTTCAAAGCAAAAGGTCATTAACACAACATTTAGAGTTAAGCTAACGTCGTAAATTACGTTGATGAAAACTCTAGGAACATTTATTGGTATAGCAGAGGTTACAGTAAAAGCAGCTGATCCGCCTGTCACTCACGATCAGTTTGTTTTTTTATTAGATATGAGAAGGCGCAACGAGCTGAATATTGACAGTCACTGAAGCGGATGTACAACACAGAGACCTTAGCATGACCGCAACAAGTTTGTCCTCAGGAGATGAGACCATCTCGTTTGCCAATGAATTTCCTCTGTTTCTTCTAAATAGAGTCATTTGAATTTTCTTATGCACCATAAGGGGATATATGAATAATGCTAACAACAGTATCTGGCCTGTTATTCTGAACACCACCGCTAGATAATGAATTATTGTGTAACGCCGATGTTTGAAGTTGAAACATCCGTCGGGCGATCCACTGTACAGCTTGGGCAAGAGATACGGTATGACACTTCCAAATGATTCGAAGATAAGTCATCCCAGAAGTATATATGAAAAGCATTTTACAACAAGTGTGTTCAATTCTTTCATAAACGGTTGGAAATATAGAACTCGTTGACGAAACCACAAGAATAGGTAGAGTGGTGCGAGTCCCAAAACGAACGAGATAACAGAAAGGTCATTGATTGTCTCACAAAGATATTCATCTCGTTGCGCCTTCTCATATCCAATAAAAAACAAACTGATCATGAGTGACAGGCGGATCAGGACAAGAGGTAGACAAATCGCAGTGGAAACCAATGCTCGGCGCGGAGAATGCAGATTATGCTGTGCACAATTTTTCTTCACATACTCCCTTGCAAAAATGAAAAACGATATTGCCATCCACACAGTCGTTGCCAACATGAAGATGCTGAGTGGAAGACACAGCTGCCACATTCGAAAGTAGATGTGGCTGCGAACTGTTGCATTAGCTGTGACAGTGAAGCTTTCCTACATGACAATGCAAATGCTTTTTGCAGAAGAACATGGTGCAAGTTTCATGAAGCTATTTCAGTTTCTATTGCAAAAGGCTTTCGGATTGTTTTAGGTTTGATGAATTGTTTCAGAAAATGAAATCATTCTTTAATTTATTTGACATCATTTACCTCGTATTTTTCGATAAATGATTTGCAAAACTCTTTATTCCTCCACCATCTCTGATGATTTTTAGAAGACTTTGTGTAGACTTTCTTATTATGAAATCAAAAATTTTGAATGATCTCATGTGTATGAAAACAAAAAACCCTCGTAAAAATGTTTGCCCTACGAATTTTGGACTGTTTTGAAAGATTTTACCTAATGCATTACCTAGAACGCAGCATCTCCGGTCGTGTATTTGTTTTTCTTCTTCTGCAAAGGATGAAATCCTCGAAATTTGTGGCCCTATAACAGCGTCACAAATTATTTCGATGCTTTTCAAATTTTACCACAGATTTGAAATTATCGATTCCAATCTGAAAATTTTCGGTGCTCCACTGTAGAAAAATCTATTTTTTGTGTTGAATGGCATTAAAATGTTTGTTGTGATACTTCATGATGAGAAACGCATAATTGTCCAATCTTTTCACTCGTGTTGGTTTCTGAAGCATGTTTTAATGATCTGGATATCCTTGTGAAAAATGAGGAAAGTCATTACGTTCATGGCTAGAATGCGTATAGTTTGGACTTGAAAACACGTTATTTATGCAAAAATTTGAATGAACTTAATTTTAGTCAACAATGATAATATGCCGTGCGAACATATTTGAATGCAAAATAATAACTCAAGCTGCTTTCATTTCTTGAATAGTACTGTTAGCATGAGATTGAGCCATTATGAACTGTTCAGTGGCGGATCCAGGGTGGTGGGGCAGTTTGGGGCAACTTCCCCCCCTTAGCGGCTGTGGCGTCCCCTTAAAATGGCGCCCCTCTGATAAAAATGCCCCCTTTTTTGTACCTGTCGAAGTAAAAACAAAGACAAAAAATACTCAGTCGAAACTAAACAATGCTTTACACTTCGTTGAACTTCTGTATTTAAGTGACGGACTTTGACCCCGCCTAGTACTGACTAGAATCAACAGTGCTATTGTTTTGTAATAAAACTCCTGTTCCCTTATTTCTTTTCCGCGTGATAAATGCCCAGCAATCACAAACGTGATCTTACGCTAGCACAGTTCTGGTATTGCCGTTGG
>Ga0210059_1007372_pt1 | contig 17479 bp, 20 predicted proteins | sample Ectturendosymbi2_FD_188042 | JGI IMG/M metagenome (GOLD analysis project Ga0210059, IMG submission 188042) | Ecteinascidia turbinata endosymbiont from Florida, USA - Sample 2 (SPAdes) (version 2) | ecosystem: Host-associated > Tunicates > Ascidians > Unclassified | place: Key West, Florida...
GCATATCTGGATAAAAAATTATGCCACACAAACCAAAAAGTGGTCAAACTTTCTACCCCTACAAAAGGAAACCAGGGGTTGAATAACATCCCCTTTGTATATGGCCATAACTCGTCGTTAGAATAGGCTAGAGAGCTGTTCAAGCCCTCAAAAGACTCGTGAAGATTTGTAGTTTAGACTGCAAAAAAATTTTTAGCTTGAGATCTCAGGTTTTTTGTTGATGTTTGCATAATGAGAGGATGTTTATGCATATTTTGTTTACATTTAGATGATGACGTCATATCCTGGGAGTCGCACAATCCATCAGATTTTGTGGCTCAAAGTGTTTTTGGATTCTAAGCTACAGTACGAGTCTTTACAGGGTTTGATGGACTTTCTAGCATTTCTGGTTCAAATGTTATGGCAAAACAAGAAAAAAATAATTAAGAGGATCCCCACTAATTCCCTAGGGAACCCTTACAAGATTAGGGATCTCTCGGCCATAATTGGGGACCAGAAATGTCAGGAAGTCGGTCTAGGCCTCTAAAGCTTCATATACCAGCCTAGAATCCAACCAAATTTTGAGCCACTATTTCGGCTCATTGTCCAGGTGATGACGTCATAAAAGAATAACCAAAATATAGCAAAACCTACCCTTTTTCTAACGACACCCACCGAAAACCCCGAACCTAAACCTCAAAATGTTTTTTTTTAGTGCAAACTACAAGGCTACACGAGTCTTTCTCGAGCGTCGCGATTAGCTCTCGATCGATAGCTCGCGGCAGTTTTCTCTGGCAAAAATGCCGTCAGTGGGAGACTCATGCTTTTTCTGCAATTTTTGGGCCATAACGTTTGTTCTAGACTTGCTAGAAGGTCAGTCAAGGGCTGTATAGACGCGGATGATCATCTAGTTTCCAAAAAAATTTTGAGTCATAAAAATGGCTCATTGGATTAGCGCCCAGGGCCAGTTAAAGTGGGTCAAAGATTAAAAGACCTGCCTTCTTCGTGACGTCACCAAGAGAAAACCCCAATCCAAATCAAACAACGTTTTTTTTAATCGAAACTAGAAGACTTGTTGAATCCGTGGATGGTTTGAACAGCTCTGTAGCTATGGTAGCTGGCGAGTTATAGCTTTTAATGCGTTTAAAATCCGCGCCGTAATCATGAGGATTGCGGGACTTAAAGGGTTAAACATGTTTTTTAATTTTTTTATAATTTTTTTTTAAACTTGTGTTTTTATTTCAGTGAGCATGTTGTGGGGCAAAGCCTCCACAACACCTTTTAAACTTGTTTTTCACGGTTGGATTTATGAGGAAAGGACACTTCACGTTGCGATGGTGTGTGGTTTGTTTGGTTTCATTTTCAGTGATAATGAGAATTGTGCCACAGGCTTTATCTTGCGTGACCATTTGGCGATAAATGCTTTGCTTTCAATTGTTGTAAAAATGGAAATAATACAGTAAATTTGTCAGAAGAATATCATTCGGAGATGTTAACATTTTCAGCGCCACGATAATTTTCAAAACGTACTATGCTTTCTTGAGTGTAGCGCCAGCGTACATTTTGAAACGTACTTCACGTCTTTACTTTCCAAAAGTGCTATGCAAAACTATGCGTCCTACCCTTGCACGAGCGTTTTACAACGTTCAAGTGCCTTGCTAATGTTGCGTAAGATGGTACGATGAGACTCGAAACTACTTTTATCTTTTCTTCATTCCCACTTGAGGAAAATTTGTTGTGGCGAAGTCGTTTTGCACGTGGCAAGGGTCTGGGCATGTAGTTTTGCTGTGAACAATGTTTTCGTGTTGTGATCAGGTTACTGTGTAGTGTCGTCGGCGTGTAATCGGCAAGGATGGATGCCTATTGTCAATTGCTTGCAGCACCAGATAACCTACCTACAGCGGAAAGTGAATTTAAGACCGCAGTGGGATCCTACCTCCAAATTTTGAAAGAGGAATACGAGCATTAATTTCTACCGGTATCTCCCACATTCCTCATTACCAGAATTTGGTAGAGGTGCTTACTATCAAGTCGTTGCCCCTGGCATCATCAGACCTCTGCAAGCCCTGAATGCAACAGAATACAATCAAGACTCATTGGACAGTATAGCGCATGCAGTTTGCAGTTGGCGAATCATATAGCTTCAACAAAATGCGAATAGCAGGTTTCTGCCTTGTGCGCTGTGTAGCAACTTCTACTGATATTACCCTCCACGTGGGAGTTGTTGCGGCATCAGCTTTAATTACGAGCTGCAGGGTGAGCTGACGCTGACAGAAGGTTTGAAACGTGCACGCAACGACTTCGCCAAACTGACACCTCGCAAACTCCGCGCATCATGGATTGCAGACTTTCTATTTCCTACAGAAATTGCAAGCGGCGCGGGGAAGAGTCAGCAGAAACCGTTTGTTGTCACGAATCAATAAGCAAAGTCAACAGCGATTGATCGTTGGATTCGGTTTTTGAAACACAACAGAAAGAAACTACTGTAAAAGCATTCTACCAGCGCAGATAAAATGAGTAAGCAAACGTCTCAGCAGATCAGGTGAGCGCGCGACAGACAATTGACGATAAGACAAACGCACAACGCGGCTATTTACAGTAAACTCAAACACGCATCTCAAACGCCTGATTGCGATCAAAGTATTACTTCAGTGCCGATTGGCAAGCTGCAACTGCTCGATGAATTCTCCAAACGAGACATATAATAAAACTTACATACCGAAACGGTGTTCGTTCCACAGATCAGATTTCGATCTTTGAGTTTATCAGAAAACTGTTGTTACAGTTAGCAGAATTCGGTCTGTGCGCAATGATGGCCGAATTGCCGAATTGTCACTAAAGTTTGGTTGACCCGATCTGCACTCTTCTCCAGGGCTGCGGAGCCATCGTAAAAATGACACAGTTCCGGCTCCGGAGCTCTTCTGTTCATGACTGTGGCTCCGGCTTCGAAGGGTCGCTATTTTCGTGGCTCATGCTCCAGCTCCGGCTTCGGTTCAATTTTACACATTGGTATTTTCTATGGTCTTGGTGTGCCTCAAGTTGAATAGAAAATGAAATATATGAAGTAGGCTACATAATGCTAAGAAAATATATCAAATTATTGAGTGACTTAAACTGGTAGTTTTTTTTTTCACAAGCAGCGCTCTTACCAAGGGCGTACGCAAGGGGGGTTGGGGTAAACCCCACTGAGCTTGATATTTTACAAAAATGTATTACCTGCGCAAAGGGGGTAACTGTTTTCGCATACTTTTTCTTGTTAATTTGTCGACTTAACAAAAAATCGAAAGTTTTCTTGTGTAATTTATGCGCATTCACAGTTCTTGTGTAGTTTAGCAAGATTCGATCTTTTAAACCGGGGTGTGCGCCAGCCAGCCCAGCCGCGCTCAACTGCTCGTATTCGACTAGACATTAGCGCAGCCTCATTTTGCAGCTGTGAATTGCTCTGACGCAATGATGAGTGTGTTTTACTCCCCTGTTTTAATGCGCAGCCTGATGTTTTTGCGGTTATGAACTGCTGTGTCGTAGCGTTGAGTTTATTTTCCTTCGATATCCTAACTTGGAGCACTGATAGTTTATATTCAGTGCAATGACCCATGAATCAAGGAGAGTGGTTGTAGAAAAATATGCATATTATGTCAACAAACTTCGCCCAAACCTAAGTTTGGAAACATGAATATGACGTCAAATTGTGACGCCTAAAACAACGCACATCGAATACAAATGACCACCATATGTCACTGAATGAAACTCCCCTATGAAAATGTTCTGCGTGCGCCACTGGCTCTTACCATGAGGAAATCAGCGAAAAAACAATCACAAGTTTAGACGATTCAGAGAACAGTTGCTAGCAGAAACGTAACTCAAGATAGCGATAATATAAACAATGTCTGGAAAGGCAGTTGCTGCTTTTTCCGTAAATGCCGGAGGACGTTTTGTTATTTATTACGACCAGAATCAAGAAAATGGCTGTTTGGAAAACTACATTTGTGTCCGAGCATTTAAACATAGACCAATCCCAATTGACCCAGGGTTTTTCACTGGTTGTGTGCTTTGCCTGTTGTAGTCTTGGCGATTCCAGCCAACAGCGCTGCCCGGGGAAACCATGCAAAGAGCGCAAAACACATCAATTACCTCTCTCATCTATACTTTCTAATATGCACACATTTGCATTAACACCAATGCGAGGTTGTGTTTTAAACGCCCTTTGTTCAAAGAAATAGTATGACTTATAGCAAGAAATTCACCTTTGATTTTTAATAAAGCTGAAAACTTCTGATTTCTTATCTTTTGCATTCAATTAGAAGTGATGAATTGCAAAGTAAAGCACAATTTATTCTGCTAAGTTTAGAAGAAAATAAGACTGGTTTCCGTGCTGAAAATATATATTTTTCCACAGATGAAAACTTCACACATTTGTTTACATTGCTTTTTTATACTGGTAAGGTACTGCTGTGCAAAGCAATGCTGGTTCGCTACCAATTAGTTGTAACTTTCATTTTATGCTACTGCTTGTAAACATAATGTTTCCCCGTGAATTTTGCCAGTCATCTGGTAAACCTTGCTAGTAAGCTTGATGGTTTCTAATAAAAATTCCTACTTTACAATTGCGTGCTGTGCATTTCACTCTGAAACAGTATTCCCTCTTAGGTGCACAACTGCGCAGTACCACCAGACAAGTTGCGCAGCGCTATCTCATTCTCGCGCACTTCCAACATTCTAAATTTAACACGGCATAGGCTGCATATATGTCTATATATACATCGCATAGTCCTTTTAACGTTGGGAACTCTTCACTCTTTGTGTGTCTGCATGGTTGCGCAGTTGCATTTGCACATATCCAGGTCATTTCATGGACTTCAAAAATCCTGAAATCTTGGCATCTGCTTTTAACTACAGCGAATTATTAAGTAAAGAGAGATTTCTGATACAAGAACAGCGACCCGAGATTAATGTAGACCCCTTTACACCTCTTCAATACGTAGATTTTATGTCAAATCATTGGTTGATGCTCAGTTGTTATGTTGATACATGTTTCGTGCATTGCTGTTGGTGCTGACGTAAACACATCGTGCTGATTGTAATACTGGTAATTGTTGAAATTTTTGCATCCTTCGCTTTCAGTGCTCTGTGAACGGTCTCTTGCGGCTGGTCTTGGCTTGTTTTCGTAGGTTACGATTTTATGTAGGTTTTGTCTTAGCACTTTCTGCATAGCTGTTGAACTGCTTTTACTTTTAGCGAATTTAACAGGCTAGGCGGTCGTGGTTTTGCTTCTGACGTCTTTTGCGTCACACTCTCATTTCTTGCGTCACTGAGTCTTTTGGTTTTGAACAGCTAGCGTTGCCAAGTGTGGCTTTATTTTTTGACTGAAGATGGATTAAGAATAATCCCAAACGTCTCAAAATAAAACATGTATAGTTTTTTGAAGGCTTTTTTAGTGTTGATGAAACTGAAAAGTAAATTGCTTTTGTTTGATATTTGTAACTACACCGTATAATCGTTTAGCGGGCCATGGGCGGGCCGGATGGAAAAAGAACAAATGCCCCTGATCCACTGGCGGTTAATGGGCTGGGTGTCGCAGGATATGGGCCGTCCAGGCTCAAAAAATCTCGGACCGTGCCATCTCTACTGTCGACTATACTGTGCTTGTGCGACAACTTTAAATGAGTTGAACCTGTCAAGCTTCGACCGGGAATGGAAGGCAGACTGTCAGGTTTGGTGACGTGTGCTCAACCAGCAGTGCCTACTTGGTCTCGTCCTTCCTGATATTTGATGTCAATGAAAACACATATTTTTGAAATGTTCAGCGTGAGTTTTGTTAAGATTTTCCCCACTTGCTGTGTTGTTTGTAACGCAGTGTTTATTTCTATAAAAAAGACAAATAGAGATAATGATTCTGCCTTCGAACGACTGGTCTGAACCATTGGCATTTTGATCACATTTTGACCTTATCTGTCTGTTGGACAGTTGCGCGTTGTGTTCGTCATAAAATTTTCGTTCATACCATAGTGGAAGAGGATTATTGGATATCAGGATTGCTATCGACAGAATTTTATTTGTTAGACGAACATATAAACATTATGTTAACTCAGGGATGGCCAATTAAACGCTCGTGCAGTGGCCCTCGGAACCATTCATGGTAAATGTTTAAATCTAAAATTTGTGGAAAAGTGTGTGAGGTTGCGTGTGAGGTTGCATTGAATTGCTTGAGCTGAGTAAAGTAGATTTGCACAAAAACAATTATAATAAAACCTTTTCTGTGTGTTGTTATTGTTTTTGTTTTATTTATTTATTTTACGATCAAATTAGAAGGTACGGCCCTCCGCTAAACAAGGCCTTCTCAAAGTCGCCCCTGAGCAAGAATTAATTGCCCATCCCTGATTTAGCTCATGAAATGAGCGACGGTACTTATTGTTCTATAATACACTAAGAACAACTACATCCTGATGATTGTTTATTCAAAGGACTCCTTTCACAGCCAAGAATAAGACTTTTGCAGAGTACCGGGTATGTATTTTGCATACTAGAGGCAACAGAAGCTCTTATTCACATAGAATCAATGCAGGGAAGACTTAATATTTTCTTCTTCCACGTTAGTTGAGTGAATCTCCCCGGTTCAGTCATTCTTCATGACGCTTTTCCTTCTCACTGCCGAAAGACAACATGTATATAGACGATATACTTTCTCATTATTAGCATCGCGATTTTCCAAACCCACATTTCATCTCGGAAGGGTCAGTAGCATTACAACTTTTAAACAGATCTGGGATGTACTGTCAAACTTTGCTATTTTCAGCAACCTCTGCCAACCTTGCAAGTCTCACCTTATATCTAACAAGTTGGGTGATACATTAATGCCACCTAATACTTCATCGTCCTCTCTGTCACCTCCTTTTTTGTCAAATGTTTGCAGAAATTTCTGTGTTACTTAGACGGTTAGTTTTTGTTCTCATGCACACAGTCTTATCAAGCAGAACGTCAGCATTTGATGAGCACAAGGGCGTACGCAAGGGGAGGGGTTTGGGGTTGAACCCCACCCCCTTGAGCTTGATGTTTTACAAAAACTTTATTACCTGCACAAAGAAGATTAAGTGTTTTCGCATACTTTTTGCTTGTTAATTTGTCGACTTAATGCAAATACGACGGAATAAATTTGCATGCAAGTTTCAAGGCACATTGTAAATGGGTCAAAAAAAATAATTAGGTACTGGTGGGAATCTGGGTTATCGTCTGCATCCAGAAACCATCTCACCACTTTTTGCAGACCTTTCGTTCATCATGCATGTTTAAGATTGTGTTTCACGATGGTTCACTTTATCTGAAACAATCAAGGGCGTACGCAAGGGGGGTGGGTTACCCCCTTGAACTTGATATTTTACAAAAACTTTATTATCCGCGCAAAGGAGATTGACTAATTGTTTTCGCATACTTTTTGCTCGTTAATTTGTCGACTTACTGCAAACACCACAGAATGAATATGCATGCAAATTTTAATGAATATTGTAAATGGGCCAAAAAGAAATAATTAGGTTTTGGTGGGAATCCGGGTCATCGTCTGCGTCTAGAAACCATCTCACCGCTTTTTGCAGACTTTTCGTCCACTGCGCATGTTTAAGATTGTGTTTCACGATAGTTCACTTTATCCGACACCATTGTCTTTATTTTGTCTTCTAAGACTGATCAGCGCGCTGATCCCATTGGCCACATCACCAGTTTCTGTATCATGATAGAACTGTTGCGCGAGCTCAAAAACAGCAGTTGTTAACATAGAAGCATTCAGGCATTTGATAATGTATCAGCATAGAAAAAGGAAAACTAAAATTTTGCTGGACTTCTAAAAATAACAAAAAATCGAAAGTTTTCTTGCGTACTTTATGCGCATTCTCAATTCTTGTGCAGTTGAGCAAGATTCGATCTTTCAAACGGGATTGTGCATCAGCTAGTCCAGTCGCACTTTTTCTATGCTCGACTGCTCGTATTCGACAAGACATTATAGCGCAGTCTCATTTTGTAGTTGTAAATTGCGCTGACGCATTGATGAGTGTTTTACTCCCTTGTTTTAAGGTGCAACCTGATATTTTTGCAGTTATGAACTGCTGTGTCGTAGCGTTGAGTGTATTTTCTTCCGATATCCTAACTTGGAGCGCTGGTAGTTGATATTCAGTGCAACGACACATAAAATAAGGGGAGTCGATGCAGAAAAATATGCATATTATGTCAACAAACTTCGCCAAAAGGTTGGTTTGGAAACATGAATATGACGTCAAATTATGACGTCACAAACAGCACACAGCAAACACAAATGACCACCATATGCCCCTGAATGAAAACCCCCATCATGAAAAATTTCTGCGTACGCCACTTGATGATCAACTATTTGAGATATGTGAACACCAGCGAAATTGCATTAAACATTTATCAGTTGCATCACAATGTTGCTTAAAATTGTAAATTATTGCGTGGTAAAAAGCAAAGTGAAGCGAGCAGCAGAAGTCTAAACCAGTGTTTCTCAAAGTGGGCGGAATCGCCCCTTTGGGGACGATTTTGATGGGCAAGGGGGCGAAAAATTCAAAGGGGGCGTTAGGGGGGCGAAAAAACGCCAAGGGGGCGAAAATGCTCAACCACTAATCGATCATCAAGTTAACTTCAGTATCCTAAAATTATGACTTACAATTATGTAAGTCCTACAATTATGTATCCCACAATGTATCCTATAATTATGTATTCAGTATCCTACAATTATGACTAGTTCATTTTACACACTTTCATACTTTTCCGAAAATCCCTAAGAAATCCATGAAAAAGGTTAAAACTTCAAATATTGGGGGCAAAACCCTAAAAGTGAGAGCACTGTAGTCAGTCATGCCGTAGTCTCAGGAACGTATCCTTCGGTGGCCGTATCCTAGGTTTGATCAAACGTGTTTATCAAGGTTGGCTGAATATGATGACGTCATCAGAGCCCCCCTTTTTGGTCTTGCCTTGGGCACTCCCAACCTTAAACCCACCACTGGTTCTACTGCATACACGCAGTGAGCGCGAAGACCAATTTTTGATGAAAACATTATTTTATTGAACAATCACGTTTCTTAGATTTGAAACGAACTTTTTTTTCTGTAAATTTACTGATCAAATCGTTTCAAGAAAAATCAAACCTTGACGTTAGTAAAGAGTACTGAAAGGTTTGTCAATTTTCACTCCACATGATTATCACGAACATTTTTGCAATCGAATCATTGATGTAGCTAAGAAGATTGGGTAAATGTGAGACGAAAAAAGCAACAGTTAGGTAAGAGAGAGTTGTGGTTGCAAAACATTCTAATATTTATTTGTCGATTGCTAGCAAAGTTCTTGAAAAATATAGGGTTAGTGAGGTAAAAAAAACCTTTGAGCATATTGGACTTACCTGGACATTTTGTAGATAGTACCAAGCAATGAAGCAATGCCATCTTGATGGTGCCTGTAGTCTGCCATATCGTGCCTCTGCGTTACAGGAAGGTGTCAGTCTGCTAAAATCACGTTTATGTTCTTATTTACGGGGTAAGGGGTTAGCGAAAGAACACAAATTTTCAGACATCGTGAGAAGTGTTACATCGAAGAAGGATGTTAGTGGGTACGCGCAAAAATTACTAAAAGGGACCAAACACTGATACAACGCATAGGAAACACATGCATTTAGTACATAAAGTAATGGAATAGACGAGAATAAGAGATTAGTAAATAGCATCATGCATTTGAAGTGAGTGGATAAAAGCTTAGATGAAGTTGTACCTCGTTTAAAAAATGAATCAAATTCTTTCCACCAAGTTATCAAATTTTTTGACGAAATAGGTAAGTTGATGTTGGCGAATCATTACATTCCTGGAGATGCAATGAAACATTCAATGGGTGTGTTTATAGGCGTTTAATACTAGAACTAAACTGTGTCTACTTGCATCTGTTTTGGCAACATACATTGGCATGAAATAGGCTCAAAAAATGTGTGTTTAACTGCACTAGAGCACTGTGCAAAGGTGCCTCTGAGTTTGTTTGCTGCACAAAAAAAAGTTTTATTTGTCTGTGAATGTAACTGTCATCCTTCTGCAAGGCATGAACCAAAACATCAAAACACTTCACTTGTTCATCAAACTTAGCACTTTTAAATTTTCAGAGAAACATCTAGTGCTACAGGCTGTTTGCACTTCATCGGAGGAAAAACCACACCGACGGTCTTGTGACCAAAAGTCTCATTCGGCAGCTAAAAGCATGTTTCCCTACTTCACTTGCATGACCTGCGTCCTACCACTTACCAGCCACATCATTTTACACATACTTGATACATTGCGCTCAAGTGCGGATCCAGCCAGTAAAGTTAGGGTGGGAGGCAAATTCAGTAGTCTTTGGTAGTCAAGTCTCTAAACGGCTTCGCTACTGTTGGAGAGATGAAGTATATTTCACTGCTGTGACAAAACAATAGACCACCAAATGGCTTTATATCGCAAATGTTGTTTCCCAGATTGTACGAAAGTATGGTGTATAAAGTTACTTTCGCGGGTTTTAGGGGGGGGGCGATTGGGGCGATCGCTCTCCTCTGAATCCACTCCTGTCGTATATAATATGTTGCAGTTATTTCTGTCAAACGCCTTAGACTCATTTGAAAAAGTTGAAAAAGCAGGGATGCCTTTGACTACGTAATGTGAAGAACATTGCAGAGAGAATTCGGAAATTGATATCTGTTGGCAGATTTTTGAATTTTTTATGTTAAAACTTAACCAAACGTTTTTGCGATAATTGTGTTGGCTGCTGATTAAGGAGCGAAGTGTGAGGGAAATAAAATCTGGTGCTGATTTTTCTCCTGCAGCACAGTTTAAACGTAGGCCTACATGAATCAATGCAAAGATGTACCTCATTTTCATCGATCCTTATTTTCGGTTGCTTATCTCCAAAGTGAACGTGGAAGCTCCTGAAAAAAGCATAGAAAAAATGGTGTGAATGTCAGAGTTTGTCGCTGAAACCATTTGAGACCTCTCGCAAATTTACGCACAAAATCAGATGTGAAGCACAGCTGATTGCACACAAAGTAATTTTGCACAACTTCAATTTTTATTGCAGATTCTTAAATTGTGTTGAAAGATATAAAATTAAATCAGTTGAAGTGTAGAGATGAGTGATGTTGACTATTATTTAAAATATTTACAAAAGAATACCAACATTTATTCGTCCTGGTGCAAAAGTACTTTAACATAACAGTCGTGTGTTGAAGAATCACTTGCAAAACATATGTGTTTGCCTTATGGATTAAAATAACTTTAAAACAATGAGTGGAAAACGGCCATTCGAAAGCCACTTGACAAGGACCAGCTTTGGGAAATTTACTTTCATCGTGGAATTGCGAACCGGAAAAGTGTGGCTATGTTGAGACAACAACCGCTGTTGGAATAATATGCCTAGTGCGATTCACAAATTCAACTGAGCATGGAGGTTGGTGTCATGATGTTCACAAAAAGCAGTCTTTTCGAAAGTTATTGACCTGAACGTCATGATGGTAGCTCAAGGTTGTGCGAGTTAGGCTATTAGGCTACAGTAGGCAAGGAAAAGCAAGACAATTTTCGCTTCAACAAAAATGTGTAACGTATTCCTCACCAGCCTTCTGCAGTCGCGAAAGTAACTGCAAGAACAATCGAAATAACGAGGAATGCTGGCTTCATCTTTTCTTGCTTCTTAAACTTTTAAACTCAAATCAGAAGAACAATACGTGAGCAAGAAAAAGCAGGTAATGACACTGATAGAGCTTGCTGACTTGATCGTCAAACTTTGTGCTGCAGCTGAACTTTTTTTCACGAGCAGAAAATCACAGGCAGTTGGTGGAGGTCGGTTTAATATATAGGCAGCGCCGCGTTTTCCTTTTGCAGTAAAGTATGCTTTCGAGATTCTGGTTTCGGATTGGAAACCTACGCATTTTCCTACACGCGGAAAGAGTAGGAAATTGTTACTGTGGACTGGTGTACCAGGAAGAGTGCAGAACGCTGTTTCAATGAAGGAATATGTTGCAACAAGCAGGTGCAAAGCAACTATCTACACCGCCACGAAGAGGAACACATCATCTTTCTTGGTGTGCGAAATCAATATTGCTGTGACCTCGAAAGCTTTGTTTAAGACAATGATTGGTAAGTCCTTAAGTCTTACCAATTTCGATAAGAATCTTAGGTGGCTGACCAATGCCCAATCTCTAACAAGGGCGTACGCAAGGGGGGGGTCGGGGGGTTAAAACTCCTCCCATGGCCTTGATATTTTACAAAAAGTTTATTATCTGCGCAAAGGGATTAATGTTTTCGCATGCTTTTTGCTTGTTAATTTGTCGACAATGCAAACACCACAGAATGAATTTACATGCAAGTTTCAAGGAACATTGCAAATAGGCCAAAAAGGAATACTGTAATAAGTTTTTGGTGGGAATCTGGATTATCGTTGATTGTGGTCCGCGATAGTTCACTTTATCCAAAACAAATGTCTTTATTTTGTCTGCTATGGCTGATCTGCACAAACTTCGCCAAAACGTTGGTTTGGAAAACATGAATATGACGTCAAATTATGACGTCGCAAACAATGCAGACCAACTTCAAATGATCACCATATGACACTGAATGAAACCCCCATGAAAATTTTCTGCGTACGCCACTGATCTCTAATACAATGGTTTTCAAGCTATTTTATGCAGCGACCGATTTTGCAACCCAATTTAACCTAACGAATTCCTTCCGAAAATTTCCAGTCAGGCATATGAAATGCAGTTGTGGTTGCACAACAGAAAATCACAATGACTAAAAAATAACGTACGATATCACTATGTTGAACAAAGGCTCATTTCTTAAATTCATGCACATGACAGCATCAGTGAGAGAGACTCGTGACGGACGTACATAAATCACTCCACAGCACAACACAGTGAAAACCAGAATAACTCCCAAGTTAGCTCAGGGTTGCCAGACACCTTTTGAGAATAAATCCAAAACATGTCTAAAAAAAGCCAAACCGGGTAAAAATAAAGCCAAATTGTAAAATAACATGAAATTTACAATTCTTTATTAGTTGTAAGGTGGTCAATAGAGCGAATAGCACCGTGACAGGTTATGCTTACAGCAATCTGAAGTTGAGACACTTTCAGTGCAACACTTTTGCTGGTTGAACCCTTAACAACTTTGAGAACAGTTTTACCTGTTGGCGAAGCTCTTCTGATGCATTTCGTTTTTTTTTCATGATTCATCGAGTTACTGTGCGTTGGTATAATTGTAGTGTGGCATAATTTGCAATATGCATCCACAGAACCATCACTGGCTTTCTTCAATCAAAGAAATGTCTTTTCCCAGTTACTACTGCATTTCCGCACTTTATCAAAACTGCTCTTTCACTTTGTGAATTCCATACACATGAATTGAGTTAGTTTATTATATACAAGGGCAAGACAATGTGTTTGAACACGACCAATAATGACAACAACTGCATTGAACGATTCCTGTGTTCGGTTCTGGAGATATGGGTTAGGGTTACCAGATAACGTTTGAAAAAACACACCAAGAACTGTCTAAAAGAACCTAATAACACTTTTCAGCAAGATATTCAAAAAGACAAGACACCAGTCTGATAGTAAGCCTATGTGCCAACTGCCTCCAGAAAAACCAAATATTAAAGAGAAAAAAACAAAAAGCCAAACAATTTTTTTGACGCCAACTGCCTCTAAAAAAGCAAAATTTGTTAAATATGATGTCAAAAAAGCCAATCTGGCAACCCTTCGTTAACTACAGCAATCAGATGTCTAATTTACAAAGACAGCACATTCTTACGTCACAAAGTCATTCGTGCGTTGCCAAACGCAATGGTACTGTAAAGGTCATAATCACATTTAAAAGAATTTTGAATGAGGAAGTAGGCTATCATTTTTGCCAGGTGATCCTATTGTTTTGGCTACGACAAAAAGTTGTTCCATATAAGAAATATAAAATATAGAAGTAATTATGAGTATTTTTATCAAAAGCTCTCGTGACCCCTAGAAAAATGGCAAACGACCCCTAGGTTGAAACCACTGGACTCTAATAGGTCAATACTTATCAGGTATCAATATCAGTGCATTAAAACATCACTGACAAAATAATGCAGCCAACATAAGTTTGAACGGAGTAGTGCTCTGTTACAATTCATCTGGAGGATGGCGCTAGCACATCCATACACAGGTGAACCACGTTTCCCTTTCAAAACTGACCTATTCTAAACAGACCATTCATAACAGACCACTCACAACAGAACCACGATTGTAACAGGCCTTCATAACAGACCTCTTCAAAACAGACCATTCATAACAGACCACTCACAACAGAACCACGATCGTAACAGACCTTCATAACAGACAATAACAGACCTCTTCAAAACAGACCATAACAGACACTTCTGTTCATAAGAGACTACGTTCATAACAGATCTATTCATACCAGTCCACGCTTATAACAAACTACTTCATAACGGAACACATTCAAGAAAGACGACTGACCAGTACATAATAAATTAAATCACAACAGACCGATTTATACGGGCTTGCTTTTGCACAGGTGGGCGATTTTAACTGTAAAGAAAGCTGTTTGTGTAACTTATGACTCACTGGGTAGCAGCGTATGTAGTTCGGTAGTAATAGATTTAGCAAAACAGGAACAGCAGGTTTTTGCCCTGTGCGGTGGGCAGTACAGCAATCTGTACTGATATTACTTTCGGGCGGGGTCACCAACTTTTTGTACCTTTTGCCTCAAAGCCACTGTAGTAGCTTGAAATTCGTCCAGTCATTACATGCCGACAGGCGTGTAGTCAGGAGAGGTAACTGAGGCAATGCACCTTCAATACCAAAAACTGTATTTAAAACTTTCAAGTTAATCAAGCATGTGACGTATTTGATATAGACAAAGTTATGTCTTAAAATCAACAGTTGTCTAATTAATCCCATAATTCGAATAAATTGGGATAATCAAATAATTGATCCCATAATTGGATCTCTTAGTTAATGTACGTTTTCGGACCATAACGTGTCAACCACTAACGCTAGAGGTCTAAACAAAATCTCTAAAATGCGGGTTTTCGCCTGGCACTTTCGCTGCCAGTGTACGAGATACTCGTACTTTGAAATCACGCACTGAGCCGTTCTTTCCGCGCCACTTTGCAACTCCATAACTTACCAGTCGATTATGCTGTAGAGCTGTTCAAATCCTCAAAACGCTCTGCGAGTCTTCTTTGCTTAATGCAGAATTGTTCATGAATGAAACAAAAGAAACACGAAATAGCATGACTATCAATTTATTAAATCCATGAGCAACCTTAGATGCTGCAATTTGTGTAATTAAAATGTCTTGGCAGGCGCGCAACCAGGGGGGGGGTCATTTGGGGCATTTGCCCCCCCCCGAAATTTTCAAAACATTGCATAGCAATTTTGACATTTGTAGAAACTTTGAAAGAATAAAGATGAAATTTTACATTCTAATCATTTTTTAAGAAATCTTATTTGAATATTTCTTTGTCTTGCTCGTTAGTTATCTCCTTGCAAGATTTGTCTTGATGTTCCTGAGTAAATTGGAAGTGTCTTGTGACTTATCTGATCTAAATTTCGTAAATGATTGGTATTCAACCACAAATATGCTGGAAGTGTCAACTTAGGAGATAGTTTAAAATGTTCGTATTTTTAAGGCATTTTATCTATTTGTTCGTGTACTATTATGTCTTAGACAGGCTTCAATTTGTCCTCAAGAAACTTTATAACATTGGGGTTCTGCTGAAAATTTCTGGAACTTTCAAATTGATCAGAGAAATCTTGACATTGCAGTTAGTGCCCCGTCAAACCGCTTTTCTTCTACGACCTTTTGATTATCACTTTTGTTAGGGGCAAAGCGGATCACCATTATTAACGTAGTACATTTCTCAAAAAAGCGTTGTTTAGCTGCATTTTCTCTTCGAAACCTGATAGTTTTTAACTAAATTTAGGTTGAGGACTGTTTTCACGTTTTGATTCTTGACATTTAACTGATAAAATATTTTGATTGACGTAGCCTTTTTATTTTTGTGTGTGTGCACAAGTCATAGCGCAAGAAACACTTTTCCAAGCTTTTTAGGCTTATACACTGAAGGGCGTTCAACGCTGTATTGCCATGGGAAAGCACCAGTAGCATGTTCTCGCACTTAGGTTTCTAGATTTGGTAGTGCAAGAGTTTCTGTACACAGTGGTGTACGAGGCGGGGGTCGGGGGGGCGGCCTCCCCCCTGGTTTGAAAAAAATCAGGGCAAACTCTGTTTTCAGGGCAAGCGCAAGTTGCTCAAAAGTCCTGAAAGATAAAAAATATTTCATTGCAGTAAAAAATTCAGGGAACACTCTGTGTTCCAGGGCAATCGCAAGTTGTTCAAAATTTTGAATGATAAAAATATATATTCAATACAGCGAATTCAGGGCATACTCTATTTTTCAGGGCAAGCGCAAGTTGCTCAAAAATCCTTAAAGATGAAACACATTTCAAGACAGAGAAAAAGTTCAGGGTACCTCTGTTTTTCCGGGCAAGCGCAAGTTGTTCGAAATTCTGAATGATAAAAAATTGATGACGTGACAAAATAGCGTAGCCCCGCAGAAAAGTTTGGGGGGGGGGGAAATTTGGGGCACCAAAATGTTTAATTCTCGGCGAAAAACACTATTTTGTTTGGGATATCGCCTCTCAAAGCGCAAAATTACTTTATTTTCGAAAAATTTGGGGGATTGACCCTGTTGGCCGACCCCTGGCTACGTTTACGGCGTGACGGCACGAGGCAGTGCCTTCCCTACCATAATCATGAAATGTGGAAAACGAATTAGGGATCCAAAATAACAAATTGAATAAACATTTGTCCTTTAATGTTGAAAAGGTGCATTTATTGCATGATTCTAATCTTTTTCATAGTCAATACATCTGAATTTGCGTATTTCTTCAAGTCAGGGGAAAGTTACGAAGGGAGGCAGTGACTGTTTGTGCCTCCTTTCACCGCAGTGTTGCCACTCGTAGGGAAAAATACCTACAGTAGGGATTTTTAGAGTTTTGTAGGGTGTAGGGAATCCCTCCGGGAAAAATCGCCATTTTGTAGGGATCCGTAGGGATTGTTGTGTTTAGAATTTTTATCGCTTTGTTTCTACGTTTGTGACACTTCACGGACGTGTTTGGTCAACAATTTATTATTAGTACATTTGCAAAACGCACTAGAAAACGCGTTTTTGCCACTTTAGAAGGCAATAAATCCTAGTAGCACTGGGTTATTTTTGACGCAAGGACGGCAGTGTGGCCAAGTTTTCTGGTGGCTAGAATAGCATTCTGCTGAGTAAAAGCCAAGGCTTAGCCTATTACAGCAGTAGGTGTAGCCTAGTCCATAGGTTCTCAAAGTGCTCCGTACGGAGCCCCAGGGCTCCGCGAGAGAAACCTCGGGGCTCCGCGAGCTATTCGTTTACTTATTAAAATACTGACTTGGCTAATTTTGCAACT
>Ga0210059_1007375_pt1 | contig 17478 bp, 32 predicted proteins | sample Ectturendosymbi2_FD_188042 | JGI IMG/M metagenome (GOLD analysis project Ga0210059, IMG submission 188042) | Ecteinascidia turbinata endosymbiont from Florida, USA - Sample 2 (SPAdes) (version 2) | ecosystem: Host-associated > Tunicates > Ascidians > Unclassified | place: Key West, Florida...
CATGCGCTCACTGCACTGCTTGTACACAGTGCCCTGCATGCACACAGTTCAGTGCCTGTGCACACTGCATTCCATGCTCAGAGTGCACTGCATGCACTGCGTGCACACAGTGCACTGTCTGCACGCAGTGCACTGCTTGCGCTGCTTGCATACAGTGCACTGCCTGTGCACAGTGCACTGGGTGCACACAAGGGATTGCTTGCACTGCTTGCACACAGTGCAGTGCACACACACAGTGCACTGCATGCATTGCTTGCACTCAGTGAACTTCCGGAACTGCTTGCACACAGTGCACAGCATGCAATGCATGCATACATGAGTGCCTGTACACAGTGCAGTGCATACACACAGTGCACTGCATGCACTGCTTGCACACAGTGCACTGCCGGTACACAGTGCATGCAAACAGTACACTGCAATAACACAGTGCGCTGCATGCGCACACTGCACTGCCTGCACACAGTGGAATGGAAGCACACAGTGCAGTGCTTGTACACAGTGCAGTGCATATACACAGTGTACTGCATGCACTGTTTGCACACAGTGCACTGCCTGCAAACAGTGCACTGCATGCAGTGCTTGCATCCATAGCACTGCCTGCGCACAGTGCACTGGGTGCACACAGGACATTGCCTGCACTGCTTGCACACAGTGCAGTGCACACAAACAGAGCACTGCATCCAGTGCTTGCACGTAGTGAACTTCCGGATCAGCTTGCAAAAAATGAACAACATGCACTGCTTGGACACAGTGCACTGCCGGTAAAAAGTGCAGGGCATGCAAACGGTGCATTGCATGCACTGCTTCCACACAGTGAACAGCCTGCACACAGTGCACCGTCTGTAAAGAATGAACTTCATGCACTGTTTCCATGCAGTGCACTGGATGCACACAGCACACTGCATGCATTGCGTCCACACAGTGCACTGGCTGTGCACAGTGCACTGCTTGGACACAGTGAACACAGTGCTATGTATGCACACAGTGATTTCCTGTGCACAGTACAGCGCATACAAACAATGCACTGCAAGCACTGCTTGCACACAGTCCACTGCCTGTACACTGTGCAGTGCAAGAAAACAGTTCACTGCCTCTACACAGTGCATTGCATGCACACACTGCACTGCCTGTACTCAGTGCACTGCATGCGCACAGTGCAGTTCTTGTACACAGTGTACTGCATGCACAGAGTGCACTGCATGCACTGCTTGAACACAGTGCACTGCCTGCACACTGCGGAATGAATGCGCACAGTGCAATGCCTGTACACAGTGGAGTGCACAGACGCAGTGCACTGCGTGCACTGCTTGCGCACAGTGCACTGCCTGTACACAGTGAAGTGCATGCACACAAACTGCACAGCCTGTACACAGTGCACTGTATGCACACAGTGCACTGCATGCAGTGCTTGCACATACTGCACTGCTAACACCCACTGAACTGCCTGCACTGCTTGCAGACAGCGCCCAGCCTGTACACAGTGCACGGCATGCACACGAAGCACTGCATGCACTGCATGCACTGCATGCACTGCGTGCACACAGTGCGCTGCCTGCACATACTGCAGTGAATACACACAGTGGACTGCCCGAACTGCTTTCTCACAGTGCACTGCCGGTGCACCATCCAGAGCATGCGAACAAAGCACTGCGCATCCACTGTGCACTGCATGCGCACACTGCACTGCCTATACACAGTGCACGGCTTGCACACACTGCACTGCCTGTGTACAGTGCACTGCATGCACACAGTGCTGTGCCTGTGCACAGTCCACTGCTTTCACACAGTGCACACAGAGCTATGCATGCACACAGTGAGAGCCTGTACACATTGCAGCGCATACACACAATGCACTGCCAGCACTGTCTGCACACAGTGCATTGCCTGTACTCTGTGCAGTGCAAGTAAAGATTTCACTGCATGTGCACAGTGCACTGCATGCACACAGTGCCTGTACACAGTCTGCTGCATGCACAGAGCACACTGCATGCACTGCTTGCACACCGTGCACTGCCTGCACACAGCGGAATGTATGCACACAGTGCAATGCCTGTACACAGTGAAGTGCATCGACACAGTGCACTGGGTGCACTGCTTGCGCAGATTGCACTACCTGTACACAGTGAACTGAATGCACACACACTGCACAGCCTGTACACAGTGCGCTTCATGCACACAGTGCACTGCATGCAGTGCTTGCACATACAGCACTGCCCTCACACGGTGAACTGCCTGCACTGCTTGCAAACAGTGCACTGCCTGCACAGCACTGCACTGCCTGTACACAGTTCACTGCATGCACACACTGCTCTGCCTGTACACAGTGCACTGCATGCATACGAAACACAGCATGCAATGCCTGTGCACAGTGCGCTTCCAGCACACAGTGCTATGCATGCACACAGTGTGTGCCTGTACACAGCGCAGTGAATACACACAGTGCACTGCCTGCAGTGCTTGCTCACAGATCACTGCCGGTGCACCATCCAGTGCATGCGATCGAAGCACTACGCATACACAGTGCACTGCTTGCGCACTCTGGACTGCCTGTACACAGTGCACTGCATGCACACACTGCACTTCCTGTACACAGTGCACTGCATGCACACAGTGCATTGCATGCACACGTCTTGCACACAGTGCACACAGTGCACACAGTGCTATGGACGCACACACTGTGTGCCTGTACACAGTGCATACTCACAATGCACTACAAGCACTCCTTGCACACAGTGCAGTGCCTGTACACCGTGCAGTGCAAGTAAACAGTTCACTGCCTGTGCACAGTGCACTGCATGCACACAGTGCTGTGCCTGTACACAGTGTACTGCATGCACAGAGTACACTGCATGCACTGCTTGCACACAGTTCACTGCCCGCACAAAGCGGAATGTATGCACACAGTGCAATGCCTGCACACAGTGCAGTGCATACACACAGTGCACTGCGTCCACTGCTTACGCACTTTGCACTGCCTTTACACAGTGAACGGCATGCACACACACTGCATAGCCAGAACAGAGTGCACTTCATTCACACAGTGCACTGCATGAAGTGCTTGCACACAGTGCTCTGCCTGCGGACAGTGCAATGCTCGCACATAACGGAATGTATGCACACAGTGCAATGCCTGTACACAGTGCAGTGCATAGACACAGTGCACTTCGTGAACTGCGTGCACTGCTTGAGCACAGTGCACTGCATGTAAACAGTGAACGGCATGCACAAACACTGCATAGCCTGAACACAGTGCACTTCATTCACACAGTGCACTGCATGCTGTGCTTGCGCGCAGTGCACTGCCAATACACAGTGCACTGCATGCACGTACTGCACTGCCTGTACACGCTGCATGCACACAGTGCACTGCATCCACTGCTTGCACTGCCTGCACACAGCTGAATGCATGCACACAGTGCAGTGCTTGTACACAGTGCAGTGCATGCACACAGTGTACAGCATCCACTGCTTCCACACAGAGAGTGCCTGTACACAGTGCAGTGAATACACACAGTGTGCTGTATGCACTGCTTGCACACAATGCACTGCCTGTGCACTGTGCACTGCATGCACACAGTGCAATGCATGCACACAGTGAGTGCTCTACACAGTGCAGTGCATACACACAGTGCAGTGCTTGCACTGCATGCATAGAGTGCACTGCCTGTACACAGAGCAGTGCATGTAAATAAAGCTCTGAATGTGCACGGTGCACTTCATGCGCACACTGCTCTGCTTGTACACAGTGCACTGCATGCACACAGTGCAGTGACTGCACATACTGCATTCCATGCTCAGAGTGCACCGCATGCACTGCTTGCATACAGTGCACTACCTGCACACAGATGAACACATGCACACAGTGCAGTGCTTGTACACAGGGCAGTGCATACACACAGTGTACTGTTTGCACTGCTTGCACACAGTGCACTGCCTGTATACAGTGCAGTGCATACACACAGTGCACTTCATTCACTGCTTTCATACAGCGCACTGTCCGTACACAATGCACTGCATGCACTGGTCGCGCACAGACCTCTGCCTGCACACAGGGCACTGCATGCACTGCTTGCACACAGGGCGCTGCCACCACATAGTGCAAAGCATGCACACAGTGCAGTGCCTGTACACAGTGCAATGGCTGACTTGCTTGCACACAGTGCACTGCCTGTTCACAGTGCACTGCAGGCACACAGTGCACTGCATGCCTTGTTTGCACACAGTGCACTGCCTATGCAAAGTGCACTGCCTGCACACAGTGGAGTGTCTGCACTGTTTGCTCACAGTGCACTGCTTGTACACAGTGCACTGCCTGCACACAGTGCTTTGAATCCACACAGTGCACTGCCTGTACACTGTGCACAGCATGCGCACTGTGCACTGCATGCCTTGTTTGCACACAGTGCACTGCCTATACAAAGCGTTCTGCATACACACACTGCACTGACTGTGGACAGTGCACCGCCTGCACACATTGGAATTCATGCACACAGTGAAGTGCCAGTACACAGTGCAGTGCATACACACGCTGTACTGCATGCACTTCTTGCAGACAATGCAGTGCAAACCGCATGCACTGCATGTACCGCATGTACTGCATGCACACAGTGCACTGCCTTTATACAGTGGACGGCATGCACACGGTGCTCTGCCTGAACTTCTTTCACACAGAGAACTGCCTGCACACAGTGCACTGGATGCACACAGTGCACTGCATGGACTTCCTGCACACAGTGCACTACCTGTGCACAGTGCAGTGCTTGCACATAGTGCACTGAATGCACTGCATGCACAAAGTACACTGGTTTTACACAGTGCACTGCATGCACACAATGCAGTGCTTGCACTGCTTGCTCACAGTGCACTGCGTGCACACAGTGCCGTGCATGCACACAATACATTACATGCACTGCTTAAACACAGTGCAATGCCTTTGCACAGTGGACAGCTTGCACACAGTGCACACAGAGCTATGCATGCGCAGTGAGCGCTTGCACACAGTGCAGTGCATACACACAATGCACTGCAAGCCCTGCTTGCACACAGTGCAATGCGTGTACACTGTGCAGTGCAAGTAAACAGTTTACTGCCTGTACACAGTGCACTGCATGCACACACTGCTCTGCCTGTGCACAGTGCACTGCATGCGTACACTGCACTGCCAGTACACAAAGCACTGCATGCACACACTGCACTGCCTGAGCACATTGCACGGCAGGCACACGACGCACAGCATGCCCTTCTTGCACACAGTGTGCTGTCTGCACACAGTGTTATGCATGCACACAGTGAGTGCCTGTACACAGTGCAGTGAATACACACAGTGCACTGCCTGCACTGCTTGCTCACAGTGCACTGCCGGTGCACCATCCAGTGCATGCGAACAAAGCACCGCGCATACACAGTGCACTGCATGCGCACACTGCACTGGCTGTACACAGTGCACTGCATGCACACACTGCACTGCCTGAACACAGTGCACGGCATGCACACGAAGCACATCATGCACTGCTTGCACACAGTGCGCTGCTGGTACACAGTGTAGTGTATGCAAACTGTGCAGTGTCTGTGCACAGTGCACTTCATGCGCACACTGCACTGCTGGTCCACAGCGCACTGGATGCACACAGTGCAGTGCCTGTGCACACTCCATTCCATGCTAAGAGTGCACAGCAAGCACTGCTTGCACACAGTGCACTGTCTGCACACAGTGCACTGCATGCACTGCTTGCATACAGTGCACTGCCTGTGCACAGTGCACTGGGTGCCCACATGGGATTGCTTGCACTGCTTGCACATAGTGCAGTGCCCACACACAGTGCACTGCATGCATTGCTTGCACACAGTGAACTGCCGAAACTGCTTGCACACAGTGCACAGCATGCAATGCATGCTTGCAGTGAGTGCCTGTAGATAGTCCAGTACATACACACAGTGCACTGCATGCACTGCTTCTACACAGCGCACTGCATGCACACAGTGCACACAGTGCCGTGCCTGTGCGCACTGCATTCCATGCTATGAGTGCACAGCAAGCACTGCTTGCACACAGTGCGCTTTCTGCACACAGTGCACTGGATGCACTGCTTGCATGCAGTGCACTGCCTGTGCAGTGCACTGGGTGCCCACATGGGATTGGTTGGATTGCTTGCACACAGTGCAGTGCACACACACAGTGCACTGCATGCATTGCTTGCACACAGTGAACTGCCGGAACTGCTTGCACAGAGTGCACAGCATGCAATGCATGCATGCAGTGAGTGCCTGTACACAGTGCAGTGCATACACACAGTGCACTGCATGCACTGCTTGCACACAGTGCACTGCCGGTACACAGTGCATGCAAACAGTACACTGCCTCTACACAGTGCGCTGCATGCGCACACTGCACTGCCTGCACACAGTGGAATGCAAGCACACAGTGCAGTGATTGTACACAGTGCAGTGCATATACACAGCATGCAGTGCTTGCATACATAGCACTGCCTATGCACAGTGCACTGGGTGCACACAAGCATTGCTTGCACTGCTTGCACAGAGTGCAGTGCACACACACAGAGCACTGCATGCAGTGCTTACACGTAGTGAACTGCCGGATCAGCTTTCAAAAAATGAACAACATGCACTGGTTGGACACAGTGCACTGTCGGAAAACAGTGCAGGGCATACAAACAGGGCGTTGCATGCACTGCTTCCACACAGTGAACAGCCTGCACACAGTGCACCGTCTGTACAGAATGAACGTCATGCACTGTTTCGATGCAGTGCACTGGATGCACACAGTACACAGCATGCATTGCTTCCACACAGTGCACTGCCTGTGCACAGTGCACTGCTTGGACACAGTGCACACAGTGCTATGTATGCACACAGTGAGATCCTGTACAGAGTGCAGCGCATACAAACACTGCATTGGCAGGCACTGCTTGCACACAGTGCACTGCCTGTACACTGTGCAGTGCAAGTGAACAGTTCACTGCCTGTGCACAGTGCTCTGCATTCACACACTGCACTGCCTGTTCTCAGTGCACAGGATGCGCACAGTGCAGATCCTGTACACAGTGTACTGCATGCACTGCTTGCACACAGTGCACTGCCTGCACACTGCGGAATGATTGCACACAGTGCAATGCCTGTACACAGTGCATAGACACAGGGCACTTCGTGCAATGCTTGCGCACAGTGTACTGCCTGCACACAGTGAACTGCATGCACACACACTGCACAGCCTGTACACAGTGCGCTGCATGCACACAGTGCACTGCATGCAGTGCTTGCACATACTGCAAACACAGTGAACAGACTGCACTGCTTGCAAACAGTGCACTGCCTGCACACAGTGCACCCACTGCACTGCCTGTACACAGTGCACTGCATGCACACACTGCTCTGCCTGTACACAGTGCACGGCATGCACACGAAGCACAGCATGCACTGCTTGCACACAGTGCGATGCCTGCACACAGTGCCGTGCATTCACACAATGTGTGCCTGTACACAGTGCAGTGAATGCACACAATTCACTGCCTGCACTGCTTGCTCACAGTGCACTGCCGGTACACCATCCAGTGCATGCGAACAAAGCACTGCATGCACATAGTGCACACAGCTGAATGCATGCACACAGTGCAGTGCTTGTACACAGTGCAGTGCATGCGCACAGTGTACTGCATCCATTGCTTCCACACAGACTGTGCTTGTACACAGTGCAGTGAATACACACAGTGTGCTGTATGCGCTGCTTGCAAACAATGCATTGCCTGCACACAGTGCACTGCATGCACACAGTGCAATGCAGGCACAGAGTGAGTGCTGTACACAGTGCAGTGCATACACACATTGCAGTGCATGCACTGCTTGCACACAGTGCACTGCCTGTGCACAGTGCAGTGCATGCAAACTGTGCACTAACTGTACACTGTGTACCTCATGCGCGCACTGCACTGCTTGTACACTGTGCACTGCATGTACACAGTGCAGTGTTTGTACACATTGCATTCCATGCTCAGAGTGCACTGCATGCACTGCTTGCACACAGTGCACTGCCTTTACAACGTGCAGTGCAAGTAAACAGTTCACAGCCTGTACACAGTGCACTGCATGCACACAGTGCTATGCCTGTACACAGTGTACTGCATGCACAAAGTACACTGCATCCAGTGTTTGTACACAGTGCACTGCCCGCACAGAGCAGAATGTATGCACACACATAGCAATGCCTGTACACAGTGCAGTGCATACACACAGTGCACTGCGTGGAGTGCGTGCACTGCGTGCACTGTTTGCGCACACTGCACTGCATGTACACAGTGAACGGCATGCACATACACTGCATAGCCTGAACACAGTGCTCTTCATTCACACAGTGCTGTGCCTGAAGACAGCGTAATGCTCGCACACAGTGCAGTGCCTGCACACAGTGCACTGCCTACTCTGCTTGCGCACAGTGCATTCCCTGTACACAGTGCACTGCATGCACGTACTGCATTGCCTGTACACCCTGCATGCACACAGTGTGCTGTATGCACTGCTTGCACTGCTTCCAAGCAGCTGAATGTATGCACACAGTGCGGTGCTTGTACACAGTGCAGTGCATACACACAGTGTGCAGCATCAACTGCTTCCACACAGAGAGTGCCTGTACACAGTGCAGTGAATAGACACACTGTGCTGTATGCACTGCTTGCGCACAATTCACTGCCTGTACACTGTGCACTGCATGCATACAGTGCAACGCATGCACACAGTGAGTGCTGTTCACAGTGCAGTGCATACACACAGTGCAGTGGATGCACTGCATGCACACAGTGCACTTCATGCGCTCACTGCACTGCTTGTACACAGTGCACTGCATATACACAGTTCAGTGCCTGTACACATTGCATTCCATGCTCAGAGTGCACTGCATGCACTGCTTGCACACAGTGCACTGCCTGCACAAAGCTGAACGCTTGCACACAGTGCAGTGCTTGTACGCAGGGCAGTGCATACACACAGTGTACTGCTTGAACTGCTTGCACACAGTGCACTGCCTGTATACAGTGCAGTGCATACACACAGTGTACTGCATGCACTGTTTCCACACAGTGCACTGCCTGAACACAGTGCACTGCATGCACTGCTTGCATACAGTGCACTGCCTGTGCACAGTGCACTGCCTGTGCACAGTGCACTGCATGCACTGCTTGCATACAGTGCCTGTGGACAGTGCACTGGGTGCACAAAAGGATTGCTTGCACTTCTTGCACACAGTGCAATGAAGACACACAGTGCACTGCATGCATTTTTTGCACACAGTGAACTGCCGGAACTGCTTGCACGCAGTGCACAGCATGCAATGCATGCATACATTGAGTGCCTGTGCACAGTGCATTGCATAAACACAGTGCACTGCATGCACTGCTTGTCCACAGTGCACTGCCGGTACAAAGTGCAGGCAAAGAAGTACACTGCCTGTACAAAGTGCACTACATGCGCACACTGCACTGCCTGCACACAGTGGAAAGCATGCACACAGTGTAATGCTTGTACACAGTGCAGTGCATATACACGGCGTACTGCATGGACTGTTTGCGCACAGTGCACTGCCTGCAAACAATGCAGTGCATGCAGTGCTTGCATACAAAGCACTGCCTTTCCACAATGCACTGGGTGCAAACAGGGCATTGCCTGCACTGCTTGCACACAGTGCAGTGCACAAACGCAGAGCACTGCAGGCACTGCTTACATGCAGTGAACTGTCGGATCAGCAGGCAAAAAGTGCACAACATGCACTGCTTGTACGCAGTGCACAGCCGGTAAACAGTGCATTGCATGCAAACAGTGCATTGCATGCACTGCTTCCACACAGTGAACAGCCTGCACACAGTGCACTGTCTGCACAGAATGAACTTCATGCACTGCTTCCATGCAGTGCAATGGCTGCACACAGTGCACTGGATTCACTGCTATCATACAGCGCACTGCCCGTACACATTGCACTGCGTGCACTGGTTGCGCACAGTGCACTGCCTTCACACAGTGCACTGCATGCACACAATGCACTGCCGAAATTGCTTGGAAACAGTGCACTGCATGCACTGCTTGCACGCAGTGCGCTCTCAGCACGCAGTGCAAAGCATGAACACAGTGTAGTGCCTGTACACACTGCATTGCCTGACTTGCTTGCACACAGTGCACTGCCTGTACACAGTGCACTGCAGGCACACAGTGCACTGCATGCCTTGTTTGCACACAGTGCACTGCCTATGCAAAGTGCCTCACAGTCCACTGCCTGTACACAGTGCACTGCATACACACACTGCACAGCCTGTACACAGTGCACTTCATGCACACATTGCATGCACTGCTTGCACACAGTGCACTGCCTGCACACAGTGGAATGCATGCACACAGTGCACAGCCCGTACACAGTGCACTGCATGGACACACAGCACTGTCTGAGCACAGTGTACTGCATGCACAGAGTGCAATGCATGCACTGCTTGCACACAGTGCACTGGCAGCACACAGCGGAACTGCATGCACACACACTGCATAGCCTGTACACAGTGCACTGCCTGCCACTGCCTGTACACAGTGCATTGCGTGCACGTACTGCACTACCTGTGCACCATGCATGCACACAGCGCACAGCATGCACGGCTTCCTCTGCCTGCACACATCTGAATGCATGCACACAGTGCAGTGCTTGTACACAGTGCAGTGCATGCGCACAGTGTACTGCATCAACTGCTTCCACACAGAGAGTGCCTGTACACAGTGCAGTGAATACACACAGTGTGCTGTATGCGCTGCTTGGAAACAATGCACTGCCTGCACACAGTGCACTGCATGCACACAGTGCAATGCAGGCACAGAGTGAGTGCTGTACACATTGCAGTGCATACACACATTGCAGTGCATGCACTGCTTGCACACAGCGCACTGCCTGTACACAGTGAAGTGCATGCAAACTGTGCACTAACAGTACACAGTGTACCTCATGCGCGCACTGCACTGCTTGTACACTGTGCACTGCATATACACAGTGCAGTGTCTGTACACACTGCATTCCATGCTCAGAGTGCACTGCATGCACTGCCTTGCACACAGTGCACTGCCTGCAAACAGCTGAACGCATGCGCACAGTGCAGTGCTTGTACACAGTGCAGTGCCGGTAATCAGTGCAGGGAATGCAAACAGTGCATTGCATGCACTGCTGCCACACAGTGAACTGCCTGAACACAGTGCACTGTCTGTACAGAATGAACTTCATGCACTGCTTCCATTCAGTGCACTGGATGCACACAGTGCACTGCAATCACGGCTTTCATACAGCGCTCTGCACGTACACAATGCACTGCATGCACTGGTTGCGCAATAGTGCACTGCCTGCACACAGTGCACTGCATGCACAAAGTTCACTGCCGGAATTGCTTGCAAACAGGGCACTGAATGCACTGCTTGCACACAGTGCGCTGCAAGCACGCAGTGCAAAGCATGCACACAGTGCAGTGCCTGTACACAGTGCACTGCCTGACTTCCTTGCACACAGTGCACTGCCTGTGCACAGTGCATTGCAGGCACACAGTGCACTGAATGCCTTGTTTGCACACAGTGCACTTCCTATGCAAAATGCACTGCCTGCACACAGTGCAGTGCCTGCACAGTTTGCTCAGAGTGCACAGCCTGTACACAGTGCACTTCATGGACACACTGCATGCACTGCTTGCACACAGTGCACTGCCTGCACACAGTGGAAGGCATGCACACAGCGCACTGCCTGTACATAGTGCACTGAATGCACACACAGCACTTCCTGTGCACAGTGTACTGCATCCACAGAGTTCACTGCATGCACTGCTTGCACACAGTGCACTGACTGCACACAGCGGAATATATGCACACCGTGCGTTGCCTGCACACAGTGCAGTGCATAGACACAGTTCACTGCGTGCACTGCTTGCGTACAGTGTTCTGTTTGTACGCAGTGCATTGCATACACACACTGTATTGCATGCACTGCTTGCGCACAGTGCACTGCCTGTACACAGTGCACTGCATTCACACAGTGCACTGCCTGCTCTTCTTTCACACAGTGCACCGCCTGCACACAGTGCACAGCACGCACACAGTGCACTGCATTCACTTCTTCCACACAGCGCACTGCCTGTACGCAGGCACTGCATGCACACAGTACACTGCGTGCAGTGCCACCACGCAGTGCACTGCATGCACACAGTACACTGCATTTACTGCTTCCACACAGTGCACTGACTGCGCACTGTGCACTGCATGCTCGCACTGCATTGCCTACACACTGTGCACTTATTGCACACAGTGCAATGCATGCACACAGTGCAGTGCCTGCAGACCGTGCTCTGCCTGCCCTGCTCGCATACAGTGTACTGCCTGCACACAGTGGAATGCATGCACACAGTGAAGTGCCATTACCCAGTGCAGTGCATACACACGCTGTACTGCATGCACTGCTTGCACACAGTGCATTGCCTGTACACAATGCAGTGCAAACACAGAGTGTACTGCATGAACTGCTTGCACACAGTGCACTGCCTTTAAACAGTGCACTGCATGCACACAGCGGTCTGCCTGAACTTCCTTCACACAGAGAACTGCGTGCTCAGAATGCACAGGATGCGCACAGTGCACTGCATGCACTTTCTGCACACAGTGCACTGCCTGTGCACAGTGCACTGCTTGCTCGTAGTGCACTGAATGTACGTCATGCACACAGTGCACTGGCTCCATACAGTGCTCTGCATGCACACAGTGCAGTGCTTGCGTTGATTGCTCACAGTGCACTGCCTGCACACAGTGCACTGCATGCACACAGTAGACTACATGCACTGCTTCCACACAGTGCACTGCCTGTGCACAGTGCACTGCATGGTAACAGTGCAAACAGTGCTATGCATGCACACAGTGAGTTCCTGTACACAGTGCAGTGGATACACGCAATGCACTGCAAGGACTGCTTGCCCACAGTGCACTGCCTGTACACAGTGCACTGCATGCTCACAGTGCACTGCCTGCACTGCTTGGAAACAGTGCATGTCTGCACACAGTGTACTGCATGCGCACACTGCATTGCCTGTACACCGTGCAGTGCATGCACTCACTGCCTGTACACAGTGCACGGAATGCACACGAAGCACAGCATGCCCTGCTTCCACACAGTGCGCTGCCTGCACACAGTGCTATGCATGCACACAGTGAGTGCCTGTACACCGTGCAGTGAATACACACAGTGCACTGCCTGCACTGCTTTCTCACAGTGAACTGCCGGTACACCATCCAGTGCATGCGAACAAACCACTGCGCATACACAGTGCACTGCATGCGCAAACTGCACTGCCTGCACACAGGTCACTGCATGCACACACTTCACTGCCTGTACACAGTGCACGGCATGCACACGGAGCACAGCATGCACTGCTTGAACACAGTGCCCTGCATGCACAGAGTGCTATGCATGCACACAGCGTGTGCCTGTACACAGTGCAGTGAATGCACACAGCGCACTGTCTGCACTGCTTGCTCACATTGAACTGCCGGTGCACCATCCAGTGCATGCGAAAAAAGCATTGCGCATATACAGTGCACTGCCCGCGCACACTACACTGCCTGTACACAGTGCACTGTATGCACACACTGCATTGCCTGTACACAGTGCACTGCATGCACTGCATGCACTGCATGCACTGCATGCACTGCTTGCACACAGTGCACACAGTGCTATGCACGCACACAATGCATGCTTGTACACAGTGCATGCACACAATGCACCGCAAGCACTGCTTGCACGCAGTGCACTGCCTGCACACCGTGCAGTGCAAGGAAACAGTTCACTGCCTGTACACAGTGCACTGTACGCACACAGTTCTGTGACTGTGCACAGTGTACTGCATGCACAGAGTACACTGCATGCACTGCTTGCATACAGTGCACTGCCTGCACACAATGCAGTGCATAGACACAGTGCACTGCGTGCACTGCTTGCGTACAGTGCACTGCCTGTACGCAGTGAATTGCATGCACAAATACTGCATAGCCTATACACAGTGCACTGCATCCACACAGTGCAGTACATACAAACAGTTTACTGCATCCACTGCTTCCACACAGGGAGTGCAGTGAATACACACAGTGTGCTGTATGCTCTGCTTGCACACAATGCACTGCCTGTACACAGTGCAATGCATGCACACAGTGCAACGCATGCACACAGTGAGTGCTGTACACAGTGCAGTCCATGCACTGCATGCACACAGTGCACTGCCTGTATACAGTGCAGTGCATGCAAACTGTGCACTGACTGTACACAGCGTACTTCATGCGCACACTGCACTGCTTGTGCACTGTGCACTGCATGCAAACAGGGCAGTGCCTGTACACACTGCATTCCATGCTCAAAGTGCACTGCATGCACTGCTTGCACACAGTGCACTGACTGCAAACAGTGCACTGCATGCAGTGCTTGCATGCATAGCACTGCCTGTGCACAGTGCACTGGGTGCACACAAGGCATTGCCTGCACTGCTTGCACACAGTGCAGTCCACACACACAGAGCATTGCATGCACTGCTTACACGCACTGAACTGCCGGATCAGCTTGCAAAAAGTGCACAACATGCACTGCTTGCATACAGTGCACTGCCTGTAAACAGAGCAGGGCTTGCAAACAGTGCATTGCATGCACTGCTTCCACACAGTGAACAGCCTGCACACAGTGCCCTGTCTGTACAGAATGATCTTCATGCACTGCTTCCATGCAGTGGATGCACACAGTGCAGTGCATTCACTGCTTTCATACAGCGCACTGCCCGTACACATTGCACTGCATGCACTGGTTGCGCACAGTGCACTAGCTTCACACAGTGCACTGCATGCACACAGTGCACTGGCGCAATTGCTTGCAAACAGTGCACTGCATGCACTGCTCGCACACAGTGCGCTTCCAGCACGCAGTGAAAGCATGCACACAGTGCAGTGCCTGTACACAGTGCACTGCCTGACTTGCTTGCACACAGTGCACTGCCTGAACACAGTGCACTGCAGGCACACTCCGCTCAGCCTGTCCACAGTGCACTTCATGCACACACTGCATACACTGCTTGCAAACCGTGCACTGCCTGCACACAGAGGAATGCATGCACACAGTGCAGTGCCTGTGCACAGTGCAGTGCACACACACCCTGTATTGCCAGCGCAGCTTCCAAACCGTGCATTGCCTGTACACAGTGCAGTGTATACACACAGTGCACTGCATGCACACACAGCACTGCCTGTACGCAGGGCAATGCATGCACACAGTACACAGCGTGCACTTCTTCCCCACAGTGTACTGCCTGTGCACAGTGCACTACATGAACACACTGCTTTGCCTGTACACAGTGCACTGCCTGCCGAATGGGGAATGCTTGCACACTGTGCATTGCCTGCACACTGAGCCGTGCAAAGACACAGTGTACTGCATGCACTGCTTGCACACAGTGCCCTGCCTGTACACAGGTCACTTCATGCCTACAGTGCACTGCCTGAACTGCATGCACACAGTGCAGTGCCTGCACTGCTTGCTCACAGTGCACTGCCTCCACACAGTGCACTGCATGCACACATTGAGTCCCAGTGCACAGTGCACTACATGCGCACATAGCACTGCCTGTGCACAGTGCACTGCCTGCGGAATGGGTAAGGCTTGCACACTGTGCATTGCCTGCACACTGAGCCGGGCAAAGACACAGTGTACTGCATGCACTTCCTGCACACAGTGCACTGCCTGTGCACAGGTCACTTCATGCATACAGTGCACTGCCTGCACTGCATGTACACTGTGCACTTGCTGCACACAGTGCACTGCATGCACACAGTGCACTGCATGCAGTGCTTGCACATACTGCACTGCCTACACACAGTGAACTGCCTTCACTGCTTGCAAACAGTGCACTGCCTGCACACAGTGCACCCACTGCACTGCCTGTACACAGTGCACGACATGCACACGAAGCACAGCACGCAATGCATGCGCACAGTGCGCTGCCTGCACACAGTGTTAAGCATGCACAAAGTGAGTGCCTGTACACAGCGCAGTGAATACACACAGTGCACTGCCTGCACTGCTTGCTCACAGATCACTGCCGGTGCACCATCCAGTGCATGCGAACAAAGCACTGCGCATACACAGTGCACTGCATGCGCACTCTGCACTGCCTGTACACAGTGCACTGCATGCACACAGTGCACTGCATGCACTGCTTGCACACATTGCACACAGTGCTATGGACGCACACACTGTGTGCCTGTACATAGTGCAGTGCATACTCACAATGCACTGCAAGCACTCCTTGCACACAGCGCACTGCCTGTACACCGTGCAGTGCAAGTAAACAGTTCACTGCCTGTACACAGTGCACTGCATGCACACAGTGCTGTGCCTGTACACAGTGTACTGCATGCACAAAGTACACTGCATGCACTGTTTGCACACAGTGCACTGCCCGCAAAGAGCGAAATGTATGCACAAAGTGCAATGCCTGTACACAGTGAAGTGCATACACACAGTGCACTGCGTGCAGTGCGTGCACTCCGTGCACTGCTTGTGCACAGTGCACTGCATGAACACAGTGAACGGGATGCACACACACTGCATAGTCTGAACACAGTGCACTTCATTCACACAGTACTCTGCCTGCACACAGCGCAATGCTTGCACACAGTGCAGTGCCCGCAACCAGTGCACTGCCTGCCCTGCTTGCGCACAGTGCATTAACTGTACACAGTGCACTGCATGCACGTACTGCACTGCCTGTAATCCCTGCATGAACACAGTGTGCTGCATGCAATGCTTGCACTGCCTGCACACAGCTGAATGCATGCACACAGTGCGGTGCTTGTACACAGTGCAGTGCATGCACACAGTGTACAGCATCAACTGCTTCCGCACAGAGAGTGCCTGTACACAGTGCAGTGAATACACACAGTGTGCTGTATGCACTGCTTGCACACAATGCACTGCCTGTACACTGTGCACTGCATGCACACAGTGCACTGCATGACTTGTTTGCACACAGTGCACTGCCTATATAAAGCGCACTGCATACACACACTATACTGCCTGTACACAGTGCACTGCCTGCACACAGTGGAATGCATGCACACAGTGCACTGCCTGTACACAGTGCAGTGCATGCAAACTGTGCACTGACTGTACACAGTGCACTTCATGCGCTCACAGCACTGCGTGTACACAGTGCACTGCATGTACACATTTCAGTGCCTGTACACATTGCATTCCATGCTCAGATTGAACTGCATGCACTGCTTGCACACAGTGGACTGCCTGCACAAAGCTGAACGCATGCACACAGTGCAGTGCTTGTACGGAGGGCAGTGCATACACACAGTGTACTGCTTGCACTGCTTGCACACAGTGCACTGCCTGTATACAGTGCATACACACAGTGTACTGCATGCACT